>ERZ1740070.354-NODE-354-length-32228-cov-4.942063_pt1 | contig 32228 bp, 28 predicted proteins | sample MGYA00581734_ERZ1740070 | MGnify/ENA primary metagenome ERZ1740070 (study PRJEB43018, sample SAMN04849744) | marine metagenome | isolation source: floating plastic debris | place: Pacific Ocean | collected 2008-09-01 | study: EMG produced TPA metagenomics assembly...
ACTGTAAATCTGCCCGCGCAAGCGTACGCTGGTTCGAATCCAGCCCTGTCCACCATCGCTCTCCTGCCGATCAGGCGCGAATGTGCCTTCATTCCCTAGGCGTTAGAGGCCGCTTTCTTGATGGCTCGGCGGATGCTCATATAGGTTCCGCAGCGGCAAAGATTGGTCATGGCCGCGTCGATGTCTTCGTCGCTCGGTTCGCTGTTCTCGTTGAGAAGCGCGGTCGCCGCCATGATCTGGCCGGATTGGCAATACCCGCATTGGGGCACGTTATCCTCGATCCACGCATCGCGCACGGCATCGGCGGCGCCGCCTTTCAGACCCTCAATCGTTGTAATCTCAGAGCCATCAAGAGCGTCATGTGGCAGAACGCAAGAACGGGTAGGGGTGCCGTCTACGTGGACGGTGCAGGCGCCGCATTGAGCCACACCGCAGCCGAACTTGGTGCCTGTCATCTTCAGATGGTCACGCAATACCCAAAGCAGCGGAGTGCCGGGGGCTGCATCGATCTCTTTCGTTTCACCGTTGATTTTCAGCGTGATAGCCATGTGTCTTCTCCTCGCGCAGCTTACGCGACGTCGGTGTCGTTGGTGTCGGCGAGCGGCAGACGCGTTCCGTCCGGGCCGATCATGGGCAAAGTGCGGATGCGTGTGCCGCTGGCCGCGAAGATTGCGTTGGCCAGCGCGGGCCCTGCGGGCGGCGTTCCGGGTTCTCCTACGCCAGCGGGCGGTTTGTTCGAGGCAATCACTTCGACCTCGAACGCGCGCGGCGCCTCGGCCATCTTCATCAAACGCCAGGACGGGAAGTTATCCTGCACAATCGCACCGTTCTTTGCGGTGATTGATCCGTACAGCGCATTCGAGAGGCCGTAGATCGTGCCCCCTTCCATCTGGGCGCGTACATGGCGCGGGTTGATGACGGTGCCTGCGTCGATCGCCACCCAGACACCCGGAATGCTCAAATCACCTTCGAGTGAAACCTTGGCTTCGACGACCGTCGCAACATAGGCAAGGAACGAGCGGTGCACCGCGATGCCAAGGCCGTGGCCTTCGGGCAGATCGCGGCCCCAATTGGCCATTTCGGCGGCTTTGTTGAGCACGGCTTTCAGGCGTGCGGTCTCAATCGGGTATTCCTCGGGCGAGCCGCCGTAATTGCCGTATTCTGCGCCTTCAGCGGTTGGATCTATGATGCGATCTTCCCCAATCAGGTCGAGCAGATAGTCCTTCTGATCGCGCCCGGCGGCGTGCGCCATTTCACCCGCAAAGCTTTGGACAGCGAAGGCGTGGAAGACATTGCAGACCGAGCGCAGCCAGCCGGTACGCACATGGCCTTTTGCCTCGCCCGATTCCACTTTCAGGTTAGCAACGTCGAACGGAACGTCGGTCGCGCCCAAGCCCAGTTCGCCTGCGCTGGGGCTGGTCACCCCATTGGCAAATGTGGACGAAATCGACGGGAACGTGGTGCGATGCAGATAGCTGGTGCATCGGCCGCTTTCATCAAGACCCGCTTCCATGCGCTGCGCGCTGACCGCGTGATAAAAGCCATGGCGCACGTCATCTTCGCGCGTCCAGGTGACTTTGACCGGCTTGCCCACCTCTTTGGCTAGCATGGCGGCTTCGATCATGAAGTCCGGTTTGGACTTGCGACCAAAAGCGCCGCCAAGCCATGTCGGCTTTACGGTGATTTTCTCTTTGTCGACGCCCAGCACCTGGGACAACACGTTGCGCGTCTCTTGCGGGTCTTGCACGCAGCCCCAGCATTCCAGCGTGTCGTCGGTCCAGCGCGCGGTCCCCGACGGGGGCTCCATCGGCGACTGGGTGAGGTGAGGGGCGTAATATTCAGCCGTCACCGTCTTGGCGGCCTTGGCCATTCCGGCGCTCACATCTCCTCGCGACCGCTGCACCGTGCCTTTGCGGCGCGAGGTCTCTTTGAGCGCTTCGCCATAGCTGTCGGAATCGTACGAAGCGTTTGGGCCATCGCGCCAACTGACTTCGAGGGCGCGTCGGCCCTGGATAGCCGCCCACGTATCCTTCGCGATTACGGCGACGCCGCCCATTGGTTGGTAAAGGGCTGGGGGCGTGGGATCGGGCAAGCTTACGGTCTGCAAAACACCCGGCACTGCCAAGGCCTTGGCGTCGTCGACTTTGCCGGTGCGGCCAAAGACCTGCGGCGGGCGCGCTATGACGGCGTAAACCATGTCGGGCACATCGACATCGATGCCGAATTGCCCTTCGCCCCGCGTGATCATCGGGATGGTGAGCGAGGGCACTTCCTTGCCGATGAAGCGCCATTCATCGGGCTCCTTCAGGGTGATTGCGTCTTCAGCAGGGACAGGAAGCTTGGCGGCCAGTTCGGCCAGATTGCCGTATGAAAGCGTTTCTCCGCTCTTGTCGTTGCGGATCAGGCCAGCGTCAGCGGTGCAGTCGCCCGGTTCAACTTGCCAATATAGAGCCGCCGCGTCGGTCAGCATGTGACGCATCGCGGCGCCGGCCACCCGCAAGCGGTGGAAATTATAGCGCACAGAGCGCGACCCGTCGGTGTTCTGATCTCCGTAACGCTCATGCCCCTCGGCCTGCACGATGGAAACGCTGTCCCAATCGGCTTCAAGCTCGTCCGCAATAATCTGTGCCATCGAGGTCCAGACCTGCTGGCCCATTTCGGAACGGTGGCAGGTGATCTTGACCGCGCCGTCTTCTTCGATCGCGATCCACATACCCGGCGTGGCGTCGCCTTGCGCAAGCTCGGTCAGCGGGCTCTTGCCGGGGTCGGCGAGGTCGAACTGATCAGCGTCGACGTCAGGCTCGACATAGGTGTTGCATCCGGCCAGCGTGAGACCAAGGACCAAAACGCCCGATCCACCCAAAAAGCCGCGACGCCCGACAATCGGGCTGAAATTCGTGAGTGAGGCTTTCTCCAAACCGGCGGCGCCATCAGCAGTGGCTCCCGGAATTACCCCGATATCGCGTAAGAACATGCGGTCTCCTGCTCTAGACCCGCCGGTGCGTAATCCGGCTTATTCAGCCTCAGTTTCAGCGTCCGTCCGTGTGGACGCGTCGTCTGTTGCTATCCCTTCGGATGAACCTTCCGCGCTGTCCTGCGCTTCAGACTCGCCCCCTCCAGCACCAGACATGCTAGCAGGGGTCCACCAATTGATCGACTCCACATCGTGCGCGGATGTCCACACCCCCTTCGCAGTGTACCGGATCGCGCCGCTTCCCTCTGGCCGCCCCACGCGAGCGAGAATCTCATTGGTCTCAGCGTCGATAACCACAAACGTCTGATCATCGGTGGTTCGCAGCCAGACTTTCCCGTCAGCGACATCGATATCCCCGTATTTGAGGTTGTCGCCCACCTGCACACGCGCGATCACCTCAAGACTTTCCGGATCCACCTTGGCGACTGTGCCATCGCCTTGTTCCTGAACCCATACCGCTCCCTCACCAGCGATTAAAAAGCCAGGCGTATCGCCAAGCGTAACGGTGCCAGTTACTTCGTTGGTTTCCGGATCGACGCGTTGGAGCAAGCTTTCCCCGCTGGCGACGGCCCACAATGCGCCTTCGCCGAAGGCCTGGAAGGCGGTTCCCGCCGCAACCGTGATCTTGGCTACCGTCTCGTCCGTCTTCGGGTCGATCCGTGTAATCTCACCATCCTCATGACTGGGCACCCAGACAGAACCCGCGCCAGCCACCACGTTCGTTTCACCCGAAGGTTCGGCCAGTCCTGTGTCCAGGATTGCGGCAATTTCGGCGGTTTCGGCGTTGATCTTGTAGACTTTCAATTCCGGGCAGCTGGCTTGCCAGACAAACCCTTCCGCCATGGCCATTGTGCCGCACGGGCGAGGCATTTCCACGCTGGCCAGCTTGCCTTCGGTCGACCACTTTTCAAGCATCCCCTCAGTGCGCGATGTCGCGTTGGTGGCCCACACATTGTCGCCATCCACCAGCAGAAAATCGACAAAGCCTGGAACGGCGATCACCTTCTCGTCAAAAGCCAATTTGCCCGGATCGGGAGGTGGCGGTTCGGAGGCGCAGGCGACGAGCGCGAAGGTGAGAGCGGAAGCGGCGCCAAAGGCCAACAATGGTTTCATGAAATCAACTCCAAAAAAGAGATGAGGCACGCCCTCCCAGACGCTTTATGTTGTCGTTTCGTCGAAACGCGGAACGTTCCTCGCAACATATGGATATTACCAAAGATCACAACGGTAATAATTTGCGATGGACTCAGGGAAAGATTACCGCGATGTTGCACCTGCGAAAGGAAAACGACTCATGGGTAATGCACTGCGCCGCCTCCTCTCTTTAGCGGCGATTGGCTTCGCCTTTGCTCTGGCTTCGTGTTCCGAGGCGCCGGACGAGACTTCGGCCAAACGCGACACTTTCAATATCGGGTGGTCGATTTACGCCGGTTGGATGCCTTGGCCCTACGCGGACCAATCAGGCATCGTTGATAAATGGGAAGAAAAGTACGGGATCACGATCAACTTCGTGCAGGTGAACGATTACGTTGAATCGGTGAACCAGTACACCGCTGGGCAATTAGACGGCGTTACCGTCGCGAACATGGACGCACTCACCATTCCCGCCGCTGGCGGCAAGGACACCAGCGCAATCATCGTCGGCGACTATTCCAATGGGAACGATGGCATCCTTCTCAAAGGGTCAGACAGTGTCGGCGCGCTCAAAGGCCAACAGGTCAACCTGGTTGAACTGTCGGTTTCGCACTACCTCTTGGCGCGCGCGCTTGAGGGGGCGGGCCTTAAAATGACCGATGTGAACACCGTGAACACCGCCGATGCGGATATCGCGGGCGCCTTCACATCCGATGATGTGACCGCAGCCGTCGCGTGGAATCCGCAACTGGCCACCATGAAAGCCACTGATGGCGCCAACCTTGTGTTCAGCTCGGCCGATATTCCGGGCGAGATTGTCGATTTGCTTGTGGTGGATACCGCCCTGATCAAAGCCAACCCCGATCTGGGCAAGGCCTTGGCTGGCATTTGGTATGAGACGATGGCTGTGATGACCGCTGACAGCGAGGAAGGCCAAGCCGCACGCGCCGCTATGGCGAAGCTGGCGGGTACTGACACTGAGACGTTTGAAGGCCAGTTGGAGACAACGTTCCTTTATCCTGATCCGGCTGATGCGGTGGCTGCGACTTCTGATGCTGCGCTGATTGAGACGATGACGCGTGTGCGTGACTTCAGCTTTTTGCAGGGCCTGTTTGGACAAGGCGCTCGCTCGGCGGAAGCCATCGGTATGGAGTTTCCCGGTGGCAAGACGCTCGGCGATGAAAGCAACATAACGCTGCGCTTTAACCCGACGTTTATGCAGATGGCTGCCGACGGCGCTTTGTAAGCAAGCGCACTGAGGCCTGAGCCCCTTGGGGATCGCGGGTAGGGCGAACAGGAGAAGTATGAGCTGGCTTACAGGTCGAGACTGGCCCTCGGGCTTTAAGGGGAATAAGGTCCTTCTGGGCCTTGTTCCCATCGCTATTCTCCTGGTTCTTTATCTGATTGTTGCGGCGGATCGCAACGCGATTAACCCCGCGGAAAAGATCACGCCCATGCCATCGGCGATGGTCGAGGCGATGTGGGCGCTGGTCTTTGAAAAGGATCAGCTTTCCGGTCGCTACCTCTTCTGGTCCGACACGTTGGCCAGCTTGCAAAGACTGGGCCTAGGGCTTGGTATCTCGACCCTCACCGCGTTAGTCGTCGGCTTGCTTCTGGGTGTGTTGCCCACCTTTCGCGCGACATTTGGTATGACCGTCACCAGCATCGCGGTTATCCCTCCGATCGCGCTCTTACCGATCTTGTTTATCGTTTTTGGCTTGGGTGAGACTGCGAAGGTCGCGCTGATCGTCGTGGGAATTGCCCCCTTCATGGTTCGCGATCTGGCGCAGTATACCGGTGACCTTCCGCGTGAGCAGATTGTCAAAGCGCAGACCTTGGGCGCAAGCACCTGGCAGTTGATGCTGCGTTTTGCTTTGCCGCAAGCCATGCCGCGCTTGATCCAAGCGCTGCGCCTTTCACTGGGGCCTGCTTGGGTGTTCTTGATCTCAGCGGAAGCGATCGCGTCCGATATCGGCCTTGGCTACCGTATTTTTTTGGTGCGGCGATACCTCGCGATGGATGTCATCCTGCCTTACGTGATCTGGATTGCCATTCTCGCTGCCCTCATTGATTGGGCCCTGCGAGCGTTGAGTCTGCGGCTTTATCCGTGGGCGCATGGAGACAGCCATTGAGCGCAGCGCTGTCCCTCAAAAATGTATGGGTCGAGTATGGCGACAAGATCGTGCTCGAGCGGATCAATCTCGACATTGACGAAGGCGCGTTCGTCTCGGTGGTTGGCCCATCGGGAGCGGGTAAAAGCAGCTTGCTCAAACTGGTGCTCGGTCAGGCCGCTCCATCGCGTGGGTCCATCACGCTGGACGGCGAGAAGCTTAAAGCCGAATGCACGCCTGAGCGCGGGGTGGTGTTCCAGCGCTATTCTGTGTTTTCCCATCTTACCGTTTTGGGCAACACGATTTTCGGCCTTGAATGCGAGGAAGCGCCGCTGACCGGCCGCCTGTTTGGAGCCAAGCGCCGCGCGGCGGTCGAGAAGGCGACCGAGATGTTGCAGGCGGTTGGGCTGGGCGACGCGCTGGACCTGTACCCGGCGGAAATGTCGGGCGGCATGCAACAGCGCCTCGCCATCGCGCAAGCCTTGATCAAGCGCCCGCGCATCTTGTTACTCGACGAACCCTTCGGAGCGCTCGACCCAGGCATTCGCGCGGATATGCACACGCTGATAACCAAGCTGTGGCGCGAATACTCGCTTACGATCTTAATGGTGACGCACGATATTCAGGAGGCGTTCTCGCTCGGCACACGCGTTTTGACGCTCGACAAGTCACGGGTCGATCCACACGCGCCTGGCCGCTTCGGCGCGACCGTGGTTTACGATCTCTCACTGGATCGTCGATTGGCCAAAGAAGCTGAGATCGCCGCCGAGTTAGTTGATGAAACACCTTCGGGAGAGGGGGAAATTACAAACGCTTAGCCCGAGTCAAAGTATTACGATTGACAATTTTTGTAATAACTGAGAGGATTCTCTCCCATGGCCACAGATCCCGCATCCCTTGCACGGCTCTCGATGAGCTTACCTGCCGACCTGCTGCATCACCTCGATGTTATGGTCGAAGAGCGCGACATGCCTTCGCGCTCACAAATGATCGCTCAGCTCATCCGCCGCGCGATTGCCGATCATCAGGCCGAGGCGCACCCGCACGAGACGCTCGCGGGCACGATCACGCTGGTTTACCGCGGTGATCAAGGGGGCGCGCGTCAGGCGCTGGCCAGCAAACAGCGTGAGTTTTTGAAAGAAGTCATTTCTTCGCAGCACGTCTTCTTGGAGAACGACCAGTCGCTTGAGGTCCTATTGGTACAAGGCCCCGCCAATCGACTTGAAGAATTGTGCGACGCGCTTCGTAGCGTGCGCGGTGTACGCCAGCTTCAGCTTGTCACCACCACATCGCTCCTCCCGCCGCTTCACGAGCAAGGGGAGGGTGCACCCATATCATCCGAAGGAGTGGCCGCGTAATGGCTGACGCCCCGACGCCCGTTCTGTCTGCTCCGATCCTGGCCAAGGAGCACGCGCGCTCGCTGGGCAGCACGGTGGTCGAAAGCATGCCGACCCTGCCACCCAGAGCAAATGATTTGCCGGACGGGGTGAGCCAGGACGATCTCATCTGGGAAGAGACCATTGCAGCGGGCGGATACGCCATTCGGCGGATCAATCGCGGCGGGCGCTTGCGCCTGATCGATCTTCAAGGCGACGCATGCGCGAGCTTCCAGATCTTCAACGCCGAAATGCCGACCGAGCGGTTCAACATCGCCGATACACAAAAGGTCCAGTGGAACGGCTATTTTGGCGTCGGAGAGGGCAAGGCGCGCCTCTTCCTGTCCGACATGGGCCGCGTGCTGATGAGCATTCTGGAAGACACCGCGGGCACCCACGATGGCTTTTGCGGCGCATCGAACGAGGAATTGAGCAGTGCCAAATACGGCGTTGGTGAGAAGAAGGGCCGCTACTTCCTCAACACCCGCGACCGTTTCCTGCTGGGCGTGGGCAAGCATGGCCTCAGCCGAAAAGATGTCCACCCATGCGTCAACCTGTTCAAAGGTGTGGTGATTGAAGAAGACGGTAGCATAACGCCGCAGATCGGTCCGTTTGAGCCGGGCCGTCAGGTCATCCTGCGCGCCGAGATGGATTTGATGCTGGTGATCGCCAATTGCCCGCATGTCATGGACCCACGCCCGGAGTGGACCTCTACCCCGCTGCGCGCGACCGCTTGGCGTGGAGCGACCGCTGCTGAAGACGATCCTGTGCGCAACAGCACGCCCGAGGCCTATCGCGCATTCCTTAACGTCGACGATTACCACCGCCGCTAAAGGCACCATCCCCTTGGAGTGAACGCCGTGACCACTGAGACCCTGATCAACGACAAAGCCCTAGAAGGCCTCCCCGGCGAGGTGATCTATGATGAGCAAGTCAACGCGCGCCACTTTTGGGTGCACGCGGTCAAAAAGGGCGAGACGTTGCGGATCGTTGATCTGGAAGGCAATCAGGCAGTAGACCTGTTGATGTATTCCGAAGCCGACGACACCGAACGCTACAGCGCGCAAGATACGGTCGCCGCGCAAGGTAATCTGTTCCTGCGTGAAGGCGCAGTCCTTCGCTCAAACGAAGGCCGGCCGATGATGACTATCACCGGCACCTCGGTCGCCTATCACGACACGATTGGCGGCGCGTGTTCGGTGGAATCGAACGCGCTTCGCTATGGCCACTTCACCAAGTCGCAGCACGCCTGCGTCGAGAATTACCTCAAGGCCAGTCTGCCTGAAGGCCGCACCAAGCGCGACATCGTCTCCAACATCAACTTCTTCATGAATGTGCCGGTGATGGAAGACGGATCGCTGGGAATTGTGGATGGAATCTCCGCTGCCGGCTTAAGCGTCGATGTGCGCGCCGAGATGGACGTTGTGGTGATGGTGTCGAACTGTCCGCAGATCAACAATCCGTGCAACGGCTTTAACCCAACGCCCGTGCGCATGATCATAGCCAAGTAAGCGGGTCCAATCCTCTCCCAGGCCATAAACTCACAAACCGCACCGCCGAGGTTTGAGTCAAATAGGCTCAGCGATAGGAGAAAGGGCGCAGAAATATGTCAATCTTTCAAGCCATTTCGACGCCGCGATGGGCCAATTTGGCCAAATCCCTTCAGGACGATCAAATGGCTTCCATCTCGACCCGAAAGACGCTTGCACAGGCGACCAGCCTGCGCGGCGCGCCGTTCGGTCCGATCTGTTCGCCATTTGAACGCCTCGGCGGCGCGGGTTGTGAGTTTACGGCCTAAATGACCCCACAAACTGTTCTTGTTGCCAACCGCGGCGCCATCGCGACGCGGATCATCCGCACTCTTAAGGCGATGGGCCTGCGCTCGGTCGCGATCTACTCGGAGGCGGACGCGGACTCGCTCCATGTTGCGCAGGCCGATGAGGCTGTGTGTGTGGGCTCCGCGCCCGCCACGGATAGCTATCTCAACATCCCCGCCATTCTGGACGCGGCCAAGGCAACAGGCGCCACGCTGATCCATCCCGGCTATGGTTTTCTGGCCGAAAACGCCGAATTTGCCGAGGCGTGCGCGGCGGCGGGCATCGGATTTGTTGGGCCAACACCGGACAATATCCGCACCTTTGGCCTCAAACACTCTGCGCGCAGCTTAGCCGAGGCGAACGGGGTGCCGCTGGCTCCGGGCACTGACCTGCTGACCGACGCGGATGAAGCCGCCGCGGCCGCTGAGAAAATCGGCTATCCGATCATGCTGAAAGCCACCGCTGGCGGGGGCGGCATCGGCATGCGCATTTGCGAGAACGAAGCCGACGTGCGCGATGGCTTTGCCACTGTGGCGCGGCTGGGTGGCAGCAATTTTGGCGATGCAGGCGTTTTCCTTGAGAAATATATCGCCCGCGCGCGCCACATCGAAGTGCAATTGTTCGGCGATGGCGAAGGCCGCGTTATGGCGCTGGGCGAACGCGATTGTTCGCTGCAACGCCGCAACCAGAAGGTGGTCGAAGAGGCCCCAGCGCCCGATCTTTCCGAAGACGTGCGCGCCGGCCTGATCGCGGCGGCGGTTCGGCTGGGCGAGGGGGCCAAGTATCGCTCGGCGGGGACGGTTGAATTTCTGTTCGACGCCAAGACGCAGGAATATTTCTTCCTCGAAATGAACACCCGGCTTCAGGTCGAACACGGGGTCACCGAAGAGGTGATGGGCATCGACCTTGTCGAATGGATGGTGCGCGGCGCTGCGGGCGATTTCGCCATGCTGGATGGCGAAGCGCCCACGCCAAAGGGGCACGCGGTGCAAGTGCGGCTCTACGCCGAAGATCCTGCGCTCGATTACCGCCCCACCGCCGGAACCATCACGGCGTTGCATTTCCCCAGCGATATTCGCGCGGACACATGGGTAAGCGCGGGCAGCGCGATCAGCGCGTTCTACGACCCGATGATCGCGAAACTGATCACCTACGCCACCACACGCGAGCAAGCGATTTCCGCCATGCGCGATGCGTTGATGGAATCGCGCGTCGACGGGCTAGAAACGAACCTTCGCTGGTTGCGCAGCGTGGTGCAGAACGCGCGTTTTGGCGCAGGCGATGTCGACACCAAGCTGCTTGATTATGTCGAGTTTACGCCGACCGCCATCCGCGTCATTTCGGGTGGCACGGCGACCTCGGTGCAAGATTTTCCGGGCCGAACGGGCCTCTGGGATGTCGGGGTTCCGCCATCAGGGCCGATGGATGACCGCTCGCTGGTGCTGGGCAACCGCGCGCTGGGCAACCCTTCGGGTTCCGCTGGCCTTGAAGTGACCTTTACCGGGCCAACGCTTGAATTCACCGCGGCCATGCGGATTTGCCTGACCGGCGCGGATTTTGGCGCGACGCTGGATGGCGTGGAGGTGGAGCGCGGCGTGCCGCTTGATGTTGCCGCCGGGCAAGTGCTTGCCATGGGCCGGGTGCAGGGTGGGGGCGTGCGCGGCTATATCCTGTTTGCCGGTGGGCTCGATATCCCGGCCTATCTCGGCAGCCAGGCGACGTTTGAGCTGGGCCAGTTTGGTGGCCACGCTGGGCGCTGCCTTGTGGCGGGCGATGTGCTGCACAAGGGGACGACGCCGGGTTGGGATGAGGTTCCCGTCGAACTGCCCCCGCTTCAGACCGAGTGGGATATCCGCGTGATGTATGGGCCGCACGGCGCGCCCGATTTCTTTACCGAAGCGGATATCGCGACCATCCGCGAGGCCTCGTGGAAGGTCCATTACAACTCAAACCGCACGGGTGTGCGACTGGTCGGGCCAAAACCTGAATGGGCGCGCAAGGATGGCGGCGAAGCGGGGCTCCACCCTTCCAACATCCACGATAACCCCTACGCCATTGGCGCGGTCGATTTCACCGGCGACATGCCCATCATCTTGGGCCCCGATGGCCCGTCGCTGGGTGGTTTTGTGTGCCCCTTTGTGGTGATCGCTGAGGACCGCTGGAAGATTGGTCAGCTGGCGCCGGGCAACAGCGTGCGCTTTGTGCCGGTTGATGCTTCGGGTGCTGAAGTCAGCGATTTCAGTACTTTATCTCCCATACTGCATGAAGCCCCTGAGCAAGGCGAGCGCCCGCGCACAACCTATCGCCAGCAGGGCGACCGCAATATCCTGGTTGAATACGGCCCCATCGTTCTCGATCTGGAACTGCGTGTGCGTATCCACGCGCTGATGAGCGTGCTGGAGGCGCACAATCTCTCGGGCGTGGTTGATATCGTGCCGGGCATTCGCTCGCTCCAGCTGCACTTTGACGGCGAAACGATGGATCAGGAGGCCGCTCTGTCCGCGCTGATCGCTGCTGAGGAAAAGCTGGGCGATCTGGCAGACTTTGAAACCGCCTCGCGCGTTGTGCACTTACCGCTCAGCTGGCGCGATCCGGCAACAACCGAGACGGTTGAGAAATATATGCAGGCGGTGCGTGATGACGCGCCGTGGTGCCCGGACAACATCGAGTTTATCCGCCGGATCAACGGGCTTGCCGATGAAAAAGCGGTCGAAGAGGTGATCTTCAACGCGAGTTACCTCGTGATGGGATTGGGCGATGTCTATCTGGGCGCGCCGGTTGCGACGCCGGTGGACCCGCGCCACCGTCTCGTCACCACGAAATACAACCCCGCGCGCACGTGGACGCCGCCTAACGTCGTTGGCATCGGCGGGGCGTACATGTGTATCTATGGGATGGAAGGGCCGGGCGGCTATCAACTGTTTGGTCGCACCATACAGGTGTGGAAGACCCACGGCACCGCCGCCTCGTTCCGCGATGGCAAGCCGTGGCTGCTGCGTTTCTTTGACCAAATCCGTTTCTTCGAAGTGTCCGATGAGGAGCTTGCCGAATGGCGGCGCGATTTTGCCAGCGGTCGTCGCTCAATCGAGATTGAAGACACGGTTTTCAGCCTTGCCGAACACCGTGCTTTTCTGACCGAAAATGCGGCGTCGATTGCGGAGTATGAAGCGAGCCGCCAAGCCGCCTTTGACGCCGAGCGCGCGGCTTGGGAGGCAAGCGGTGAATTCGATCGCGTGTCGCAATTGAACGAAGAGGCGCAAGGCGCAAGCGAGCCTGAGGCGATCGATATTCCAGAAGGCGCGCATTTGGTCGAAGCGCCGTTCGGAGGGAGCGTGTGGAAACTGTTGGTCGAGGAAGGCGACGCTGTCGAAGCCGGCCAAACCATCGCGGTGATCGAGGCCATGAAGATGGAAAGCCCGCTCGAAAGCCCGGCCGCTGGGACCGTGGTGGCGCTCTACACCAAAGAACGTCAACCCATTGAACCCGGCGCTCCGATGCTGGCTCTTCGGCGTCAAAAGTAAGGATACGGTGTGATGGATCTTGGCCGCCTGAGCCCTTCAGCCATAGCCGCCCGCGTAAGCAGCGCCGCAACGACCGCACTTGATGTCGCGCAAGATACGCTGGCTCGCCTCGCAGCCTACGACGCTGTCCAGCCCCAGATCTGGATCAGCCGTGCCGAGCCTGATGCTATTCTTTCTGCCGCCAAAGCCGTCGATGCGCGGATCGCGGCTGGCGAAACTCTGCCGCTGGCTGGCGTGCCTTTCGCGGTGAAAGACAATATCGATGTGGCCGGGCTGGAGACCACAGCGGGATGCCCTGCCTTCGCCTATGCGCCGGATGTAAACGCTTCGGTGATCGACAGATTGCTTGCCGCAGGGGCCATCTGCGTTGGCAAGACCAATCTGGACCAGTTCGCAACCGGGCTTGTGGGGACCCGCAGCCCCTATGGCATTCCTGCGAACGCGTATAATCGCAGCTATGTCAGCGGTGGCTCTAGCTCGGGTTCCGCCATCGCGGTGGCGGCGGGATTGGTCGGTTTTGCCCTCGGCACCGACACTGCGGGTTCGGGCCGGGTGCCAGCCGCGTTCAACCACTTGATCGGCCTCAAACCCACAAAAGGGCGCTGGAGCACGTCGGGCCTTGTACCGGCCTGCCGCAGCATCGATTGCATCACCGTTTTCACCGACCGCATTGAGGATGCTAAACTGGTGGATGAGGTCACCGCCGGTTTCGACGCGAGCGACCCCTATTCGCGACCTCTCGAAAACCAATCGCGGATACCAAAGCGCATCGGCGTGCCGAAACTTCACCAACGCGCGTTTTTTGGCGATGTGGCGTCAGAGTATTTCTACGATCGCGCGCTCGATCACTTGGCGCAGAACGCTCAGCTGGTTGAGCTCGATATCACCTTTCTGGATGAAGCGGCCAAGCTGCTTTACGAAGGCCCCTGGGTCGCCGAACGAACGGCTGCCATTGAGGAACTGCTGCTAAGCAATCCCGAAGCGATCGATCCGACCGTGCGCGAAGTGGTGGAGTCAGGCCGCAGCATCAGCGCGGTGGAAACCTTCCGAGCGATTTACCAGATGGCCGCCTTCAAGCGCCAAGCGGATCAGATGTGGGGCAGGGTCGACGCCTTGGCGTTCCCCACAACGGGCACAACCTATCGTATCCGGGAATTGGCCGAGGCGCCCGTCGCGCTAAACAGCCACTTTGGGAAATACACGAACTTCGTGAACCTTCTGGATATGGCGGCGATCGCCGTCCCCGCTGGCGCGCGCGAGGATGGCACCGGCTTTGGTGTTACCTTTATTGGCCCGGCGCACACGGACAAAGCTCTAATGGGTTTGGCACAGACGTATCTTGATGCGGCGGATTTGCCGGCACCAACACCGCTCGACTTGGAGGGAAGAATGGACACTGTGAAACTGGCCGTTGTGGGCGCGCACCTTAAGGATATGCCGCTGCACTGGCAGCTGACCTCGCGCGATGCCGCTTTCGTTGGCGCGTTCGAAACGGCGCCAACCTATCGCCTTTACGCCATCGCCGAATCGGTGCCTCCAAAACCGGCTCTCGTTCACAGCCAGGACGGAGCGGCGATCAAAGTGGAAGTGTACGAATTGGGTATGGCCGAGTTTGGAAGTTTCACGGCTGAAGTGCCAGCTCCCCTTGCTATCGGAAATGTGACATTGGCTGATGGGAGCAGCGTGAAAGGATTTGTGTCAGAACCCCGCGCGACAATTGGTGCGAAGGATATTACCGACCTTGGCGGGTGGCGCGCCTTTATGGATCAATCCCAAGACTGATACAGAATTACCCCAGTGCGGCGAATTTGCAACAAACCCCCGTTTCTTCGTCTCAGAAGCGTAATGTTACTCTTGACCCTTTCGTTAATATCGATACCCCTTGCCGTGTAGCACAATAAATAATTGCGCACGGGAGAGGGATCGAGCAACTTTGGCTGCTTTTGCAGGGCAGGGTTGAATAGGTTCTCGGGCTCAGAGCCCAACGATTAGGGTAGCTTCATGGCTGGCGTGCAGGTTGGAAATCGAGTTATCGGTGCGGACTCTCCCGTAACCGTCGGTTGGGAAAATATAGGCCGGGTTCAGGGCGGCCCCATCAAACAATTCGTGTTCACGTATTTTCAGCCCTTCTGGCTGTTTGCGATGTTGGCCTTTGTCTATTGGGGGCCGACCGATATTGTGAAGGCCTCCACCATGTTCATGATCGGCATGGGCTTTCGGGTCCTCTTGCTGGGTCTGGAGTGGGTCAATCCGCGCTATGATAGCTGGCAGTTGACGTGGAAGGAGTTCGCAACGGACATCTTTTATGTGTCGATGGGCTATACCGTGCTGCGGATGGTCGATGAATATATCGGCACCGGCGTGATGGTCGGATCGATCCAGGGTTGGTTTGTCTGGGAAGACTTTGCGTGGTTCACTGGGCTCCCGCTGCTCGTGCAGGCGGCGGCCATCATAATGATCTTCGAGTTTGGTCAATACTGGATGCATCGAGGCATGCACAACTGGTATCCGCTCTGGCTGACGCATGCGCCGCACCACTATATCACCCAATTGAACATCAATAAGGGTGCGGTTGGCCACCCGGTTGAGCTGTTCTTGATTGGCCTGGGGGTAGGTGGTTTCTTCGACTTCCTTCCCAAAGCCTTCTTGCTCGCCGGCGCGATCCGTATGACGACCGGAATTTACCAGCACATCAACGTGCGTTTCAATACGCAGCGCTGGTTGAGCTACATCTTCAACACCAACTAGCACCACAGCGTGCCTCACTCGCAAGACTACGAAGCGACGCGCAGCAATTATGGTTCGACCCTGATCATCTTTGATCGCTTGTTCGGGACCTGCATCGATGGTGAGGCTGAAAAACTTGGAATGGACGGCGGGCGCCGGATGGACATCCGCGAAACCATGATGTTCCCTTTCACCGAAGCCATCAAGTCTTACAAAGGGGCTGCTGATCGGATGAAATCCGCCGGCACCCCCGAGGATCATCAACAAAGAGAACCGGCAGAATAGCCGTCAGAATGTTGCCATGCCGTCCGCCCCTAACGGGGGCAAGGTAACCCCGCGAGAGAGAACTGGAATTTCGTCCCACGAGTGTGGGCAAGGGGGACTTCTGTCTCCCTAAGGAGAACTTTGGTCGTCCATGCGTGCAAGAGTGCCTTATATTGATCGGATATGGCGGGTGAAAAGCTCGCTCGATCTTGCTGAGCCGTTGACGGCTTCTGAGGCCTTTGAGCGGCTCGAGCCGCTTTTGCAGGAACAAGGCACCGAATATGCGATGCGTGACGACAGACTGGCCTACCAAAAGACCAATCCGGGCGCACAAGACAAGCTGGCGACCTTTACCGCGGGTGAGTTGAGCGTTGCCAGTGAGGCAGGGATGACGCGCCTTACCTATGACGTGACGAGCACCGCGCTGTTTTTGTGCTTCCTGGCTCCTCTTGCATTCTTGGCTTTTGGACAATTCGCCGAAGTGATCAACGAGCTCGAGAAACCAGGACTGATTGCCGAAAAAGAGCAGAAAGAGAAAGAAGAGGCCGAAAAAGACGATGAGCCTGACAAGGACATCGAGCTGCATTGGATCGACCAGATGCTAGGAGCGTCAACGCCGGACAAATCCGACGAGGAAGATAAGAAGGAAGAGGAAAAGGGCGAGGAAGAAGAGTTTGAAGGCAACCACTCCCCAACAACAGCCTACGTTTTTGCAGGCATCTTTTTCTTGATCTACCTCGTTGGCCGGGTGCTCGAGCCCTACCTTCTAAAGCGGACCTTCCGCGCAGCGCTTTCAGGTTCTTTCCAGCCATCCGATCCAGATTACGACACAGGGACTAACGTGGGTTCCACGGGCTCATCGGCCTCTGGCACCTCAACAAGATTGGAGTTTGGCAATTAAGCCGGCTTCGAAACAGGGAAGTAGAATTGAATAATAAAACCCAAAAAGGACGAAAGGGGCTATCAATGAAGTATTCTACCCAAAACGGAGGGCGCGCGAGGTTGCTCAGCCGATCTTTGCTGACGGCGTCCAGCCTTGCCCTCATGGCGACGCCAGCGTTCGCCCAGGACGGTGAAACCGAAGAGGAAGACGATGTCATCATCGTGACCGGTTCGCGTATTGCGCTCGACTCCGCAGTCGAGGCGGCGAGCCCGATCTCGACGGTTACGGGGGAGCAGATCGCCACTGGCGGTGACGCTGATATCGGCACCTTGCTTCGTACCCTTCCGGCTTTGCAGGGCAGCTTGCCTGGCATTGACTCCGTTAACCAAGCCGGTCCTGCAGGGGATAGCTCAGGCCTTGGTCTGAGCGTGTTGAACCTTCGCGGTCTGGGTACGGTTCGTACTCTCACGCTAGTCGATGGTCGTCGCCATGTTCCTGGCCTTGCGGGATCGCAAGCCGTCGACCTGAATCATATTCCTCAGTCGCGTATTAAAAACGTGGAAGTGTTCACTGGCGGCGCTTCGTCGGTTTACGGTGCTGACGCTGTCACCGGCGTTGTGAACTTCACGCTTCGCACCGGCCGCGACTTTGATGGCCTGGAGTATAACGTTCGAGGCGGTATCACCGATGAAGGCGATGCTGAGAACTTCTCGGCGTCGATCGCTCTCGGCGGTGAGTTTGCTGACGGTCGCGGTAGCGCCGTTTTCTCGGCGGAATACCGCAAGCAGACATCGATCATTGCTGCCGACCGCGATTTTGCCGGAACGGGCATCTTCGGTCTGAGCGCGGCTAGCCAAGCGACGCTCGACTTGCTCGGCTTCTCGCAAGCGGACCTCGGCTTGCCTGATGGAACTCTGCCTAGCCAGGCGTTCGTTCCGAACCGCACTCTGCCGATTACCAGCCCGTTTGGCTTGATCGCTCTCACAGGTTCGGCCTTTAGCGCCGGTGTTGCCACAGCGCGCAACGGCGCGCCGATCCTTATCGATGGAACCAATATTCCGCGGGCGCAAGTCTTTGACAATGGAACCCTTCGGGCTTTTGACCCGGGCGTTTCGGTCGGTGGCTTCGACTCATCGGGCGGTGACGGTATTGGCGGCAACGACAATTCAATCATTGTTCCGAGGCTGGATCAGATCGTTGTCAGCGCTGGTGCCGATTACGAGATTACATCAGGTGTCGAGGCGTTCTTTGAAGGCACGTTCGCGTTCACCGACGGTCTCGATCAGACGGGAACGCCGTTCAGCGATGACATTCCAATTCAGTCCGATAACCCGTTTATCCCAGCCGCTCTGGCTGCGCAGACGGCCGAGTTGGATAACCTGGGCATTGACAACCAAATCCTAGTGTCACGCGACATTCTTGATCTCGGCGTCAATCCACAACAGCAGACAGACCGAACCACGTGGCGTATTGTCGGCGGTTTGCGCGGTGAAATCGCGGACAACTGGGATTGGGAAGTTTCCTACACCTATGGCCGCACTCAAGTTGAATCGACCTTCCTGCGCACGCGTCTGGAAGATCGTTACTACTTCGCAATCGATGCTGTCGCCATTACACAGGACGACATCGATAACGGCTTTGGTACGATCACCGCTCTTCGCAATGGTGAAGGTATCGAAATCAACCCCGGCTCGGCTTTGGTCGGTGACGTTGTTTGCCGTTCGGAACTGGATGGCACCGCGCCCGGCGTTTCGCCGTTCCCGCAGCCGCCGACCGACGCTGATGGAAACGCGCTGCCTTTGACCTTCACTCCGCAGACGGGTCAGTGTGCGCCGATCAACATCTTTGGCCGTAATGCAATCTCCGGACCGGGCGTCGCTTTCGCGTTCCCCGATATTCTGGATACGTCCAACGTGACCCAGCAGCAGTTCCTTGCGACGTTCGGGGGCGATAGGAGCAGCTTCTTCGAGCTTCCCGGTGGCCCGATCGGTATTGCGGCCGGTTTCGAGTATCGTCGTGACACGACGCTGTTCGTGCCCTCCACGTTCCGTAACTCGCCTGCAATTACGGCTGGTGCGGTTAACGCGGGCCCGACCTTTACCTCACCCGATCCCAGCTTCGTAGATCCGACTCTGACGGTCTACGAGGGTTTTGGTGAGATTCGTGCTCCGATCCTTGCGGACATGCGGTTTGTCGATCTGCTTGAAGTCCAGGGCGCTGTGCGCTTCTCGGACTACAACACGATCGGTCGAACGACGGCGTACTCGTTCGGTGGCCGTTACGCACCGATCGAAGATATCACGTTCCGTGGCACTTACTCGGTCTCGGTTCGTGCGCCAAACCTGTCAGAACTCTTTGGCCCGCTTCAGCCGGCCACGATCGGTTTGACAGCGGATCCGTGCTCGGTCATCAACATCAATGCTGGCAGTGCGTTCCGTGAAGCGAACTGTAACGCGCTGGTTGGCCCGGGTTTCGACCCGACCAACTTTGCGTCCGCTTTCCGTCCCGGCCAAACGGGAGGTAACCCAGGCTTGACCGAGGAAGAGGCAACGACTTTCACGGCTGGTTTCGTGTTTGAACCAAGCTTCATTCCTGGCTTCCGCTTGATCGCTGACTTCTATGATATCGAGATCGAAGGCGGGATTGGCTCACTGACTGGTCAGGCCATCGCAAACAACTGCGTTGACCTTCCGACCACGAACAACCAGTTCTGCGATGCGGTTGACCGCGACCCGGCCACGGGCGTGATCAGCTTCTTCCGTTCTGGTAACATCAACCTGAGCTCGATCAACGCCCAAGGCATCGACTTCGCAGCTAGCTACAACTTCGATGTCGCTGACGTTATCGGCAGCGATGCCGGCAGTGTCGCTCTGTCGCTGACGGGTACGCACTTCCTGCAAGATGAAGTGATTAGCGATCAGACGGCATTCATTTCAATCGCTGCTATTGAAGATCCGCTGGAGCAAGAGGTCGCTCTGATCCTTAACAACGCGACGAACGACCGGCTTGGTGAATTTGGCCGTCCGGAATGGATCGCGAACTTTGGGATCACCTGGTCGATCGATGACTTTACTCTTGGTTACCAGGGTCGTTTTGAAAGCAGCCAGCTTTCGCCGGGGCTCTCGAACGAAAACGTAATCGAAGCTGTAGTCGAGGGCGGTCAGGTTGTCGTTAGAGACGACAACACCTTTGTCGCACTACCTCAGCGCGACACGGGCAGCTCGATCGTCAGCAACTTCACGTTCGCTTACGACTTCGACGAGAAGCTGAACTTCTATGGCGGTATCAACAACGCTTTTGATGTCGATCCGTACCTCGGAAGCCTCGTGCGTCCGATCGGTGTGCGTGGTCGCTTCTTCTACCTGGGCGTTCGCGGCCAGTTCTAAGCTCAGTTCGCCGGTTCTTACCGGCGTCTGAAACGATAAAAGGCGGGGCGAAAGAGTGATCTTTCGCCCCTTTTTTTTGTCCCTGCTCTTTCGGAGAGGGCGCGCGCAATCCTCAGTCGTGTTGGCGCTTAAGCTTGAAGCCAGCCCCGCGCCGCATTACAGCCCGCGGCCCATGGCACCTAACCCTATTACCGACACCGCCCTGACCGGGCGCCCCGTCATCTCCGCCACCGGGCTCTTTACGCCTGAGGAAAGCATTACGAACGAGGAGCTGGTCGCCAGCTTCAACGAGTTCGTCGATCGCCACAACGCGGCCAACGCGGCGGCCATCGAAGCGGGCGAAGTGGAGGCCTTGTCGCATTCCTCGGTCGAATTCATCGAGAAAGCGAGCGGGATCAAAGCCCGCCATGTGATGAGCAAGGCTCCCATTCTTGATCCGGACACCATGGAACCGCGCCTAGAGGACCGACCGAACGAAGACATCTCGATCATGGCTGAGATTGGCGTGAAGGCGGCCAAACAGGCGTTGGAGCGCGCAGGCCGCTTGCCCGAGGATGTCGATGCGGTGCTGTGCGCGGCGTCAAACATGCAGCGCGCCTATCCGGCAATGGCGATCGAGATACAGCAGGCGCTGGGGATCGAAGGTTTCGGTTTCGATATGAATGTGGCGTGCTCGTCGGCGACGTTCGGTCTTCAGACTGCGGCCGATTATGTCCGTGCGGGCAACGCCAAGTCCGTTCTGGTGGTCAGCCCTGAGATCACCTCAGGCCACCTTAACTGGCGCGACCGGGACAGTCACTTTATCTTTGGAGATGTGGCCACGGCTGTGTTGGTTGAGGATGCCGCCATCGCCCCGGCTCAACACTGGGATATAGTGGGTACGAAGCTCAAGACGGTGTTCTCGAACAACATTCGCAACAATTTCGGCTTCCTTAACCGGGCGCATCCCGAAAGCGTTGGAGAGCCTGACAAGTTGTTCGTTCAAGAAGGACGCAAGGTCTTCAAGGAGGTCGTGCCGATGGTGGCGCAGATGATCCTCGAAGAGGCCGAGCGTCTGGATATTGATGCAGCGAATATGCGGCGCATGTGGCTTCATCAGGCGAACGCCGGGATGAATCGCCTGATCGCGCAAAAGGTGCTGGGTCATGAGGCCAACGAGGATGAAAGCCCGACGGTTCTTGACACTTATGGAAACACGTCGAGCGCCGGGTCTATCATCGCGTTCCATTTGAACAGCGATGATCTGGCAGCAGGCGACACCGGGCTGATTTGCAGCTTTGGTGCCGGTTACTCAGCCGGAGCGGTGTTCGTCCGCAAGGTGGGCTGACCGGCTTCGCCGCGGTCGTTCAACCACGCGTCCCAGCCAGCGATGATCCGCTGTGAGGCGGCCCAGATAGCGGCGACGGCGATCAGGGACACCAAGCCATCAACGGCGTAGTGGTAGGCGAGGTGCACGCTGGAAATCCAGGTGATGAAGAAAAACACGCCAAAAAACGCGCCCCAGCGCGCAGAGATGCGCCGCACCGCAATCCAATAGAGGAAGGCAATAGCGCAGTGCATGCTGGGCATCGCGGTGATCCCGCTGCCCAGGCCATTTTCGGCCTTTGCAAACCATTCCAGAAGCATTCCCTGAACCTCGAGGGTCATCACAGGCACGACCTCGTTTGCGGCGTTCAGGTAGGCCATTTGATCATCAAAACGCGGATCGCCCAGCATTGGGCCGACAAAGCAGGGGCCAACCGACGCCAACAGGGTGGCCATCAGCCCGCCCACCAGGGTCCAGCTGAGAACATACGTCAGAAAGAACTGACGACGCACGGTGTGATCCATCTTTGCAAAGGCGAAGAACATCACGCCGGGATAAAGCAGCAAGAACCACAGCTGGTAGAGCAGCGCCAGAAACGCGGTGACAACCGGAAACCCCAAGACTGGTTGCAGCACTTCCCACGCGTCGTTGCCGAAGAAGATCGCTCGGTCCCATGCCACAAATGCGTTGTCCCACGTGTAGTCGTTGAACAGGGGGATCGCGGCTTTCATCTTTGAGAAGTAGGGCAACAGAACGATCGCCACCGCCAACATCGGTGCGCCCGAAGCGGCGATCTCGCGCGCATTCGGACTCGAATAGCGGGTTTTGAGGTGGCTGATTGGGCTGTCCGGTTTGAATCGGATCAGCTGGATGCCGGCGTCAACGGCCAGCAAAAGAACAACAAAAACGCCGAACAGCTTCAGATTGGCCCATACGCCGCCCAAGCTGGGAGGCACGCCTTTGGATAGCAGCAAGCCGACGCAAAGCGTGAAGAGCGCGAGGCCAATGGCAAGGACCGGGACCTCGCTGATCCAACGCTGGTACACGCGCGAGGGAAGCCCGAGACTATGGGCGGCCCGTGATGCGGGGTTGGTCGGATTTGATGCGTTCATACGTCCAGGCAAATAGGGTAAACATCTCACTAAACTGTGAACGTGAAGCGGGCTTGACGCTCTTTGTCTCCCTTGCGCTTCGGGTGCGCGAACCAACGATGGCCGGGGCTTGAGTGAACAGGTTGCTTGCCGGGGCTGCGCGAGCCCCTTAAGTGACGGCCTATGGCAGGCGAAATTCTCGACAATCAGGGGCGGGGCGATGCGGGCTGGACTTGGCCGGCGATCCACCCAGAAGGGCGCAAGTTTGGCGTCGCCGCGCTGGGCTGTAGCCTGATTCCTCTCTTTCTGGGCTGGACCTTTGCGTTTGCCGTTTTGCTTGGGCTTTCGGCTTGGGTCTTTGCGTTTTTCCGGGATCCTGAACGCGTAGTGCCGCAAGACGAAGGCGCGATTGTGGCTCCCGCCGATGGCATAGTGTCTCTTATCAGCCAGATGGAACCGCCGATCGAATTGCAGGTCGAAGACGGGACCGGCTCTCCGGGACTGCCAGCGGGCCCGGTCACGCGCATATCCATTTTCATGAGTGTCTTCGACGTTCACATCAATCGCGCGCCGATCGCAGGGATCGTGCGCCGGATCGTCTACATGCCGGGCAAGTTCATGAACGCCGACCTCGACAAGGCGAGCGAGGAGAACGAGCTCCAGCACTTCTTGATCGAGCGTGGCGATGGAACCTTGATCGGGTTCACTCAGATCGCCGGTCTTGTCGCGCGGCGCATTGTTCCGTTTGTGAAGCCCGGCGATACCGTGGCCAAGGGTCAGCGTGTGGGGCTTATTCGATTTGGAAGCCGGGTGGATGTCTATTTGCCCGCCGGAACGGACTCCAAGGTGCTTTTGGGCCAGACGATTGTCGCGGGCGAAACGGTGCTCGGCGAAATTGGTCAGCAGCGATTGATTGAGGGCATTGCGCAGTAGTGGCGCATGAGAGGCATCGGCTTTGACCTTAAGACCCCGACGCAAGAACCGAGAAGCGCTGGCCGCACGCCTTGGACCGAAGGCCGCTGAGGACGAGGACGGTCTGGACGCAAACGCGGGACCAGGCCTTAGCCTGCGCGCGATGTTGCCCAATGCGATCACCGCCGCGGCCTTGTGTTCAGGCCTGACCGGCGTCCGCTTCGCGATTGACGAACAATGGGCCTACGCGATTTTGGCCGTGGTCTTGGCTGCGGTGCTTGATGGGATTGATGGGCGCATCGCCCGGCTTTTGAACGCGCAATCGCGTTTCGGGGCTGAGCTGGACAGCCTGGCGGATTCCATATCCTTTGGCGTTGCTCCAGCCATTATCCTTTATCTGTGGTCTTTGAACGGGCTGGACCGGTTCGGATGGTTCGCGGCGCTTGCCTTTGCGATTTGCTGCGCGCTGCGCTTGGCTCGCTTCAACGCCCAGATCGACACTGATGAGCAGCCGCACAAGTCCGCTGGCTTTTTGACCGGGGTGCCGGCCCCAGTTGGGGCAGGGCTAAGCTTTCTGCCGTATTATTTATGGCATGAGACGCAGGATCCTATGTTCCGCGATCCGCTGTTTATGACGTTTTGGGTCGGTGGGATCGCCGTCTTGCTCATCTCGAATATGGCGACGCTGAGTTGGGGAGCCGTTCGTCCCCGCCGCGGTATCCGCTTGTGGCTGATCGCCTTGATGACACTGGCGTTTGCCGCCTTGTTGCTGGAGCCTTGGTGGACGCTAAGCGTGGTGGCCTGCGGGTATCTGCTGCTTATACCCTACGCTTTGTTTAAATATGGGCGGATCAAGCGCCGCCGGGCCAGCGAAGCGGCCGTGCCTAAAGAAGAGAGCGCTTAGCCCAAAGCGCGCTGTGAGCGGGCTTCGGCTTGCCGGACCAGCACAGAAGGGTGGCCGTGCAGAACAAAGCTGCGACGACGCGCCTCACGCCGCAACCGGGTCTCCTTGGCAATGGATTGCGGCACAAAACCGGCTTTGAGCAGCGCCTCTTCGCGCTTTAGCACCTTGAAGAACACCCGAAGGCGCAGCCAGCAGTCGTATAGCACCAGACCGGCGGCAATGGCAGCGATGGCGAACAGAGCGGAAGTGGCAAGCGACAACATAACAGTCCGATCCCTTAATTTTGGTCCGTGCTGCTAAGGACGGAGACACTCCGCAATACCCGCACGTTCAACATTTGTTCTAAACGCCTTGTTCACTAAGTGTTCTAACGGGTCAAGCGCTTTTGTTCCGCTTGTGTTCCAGAAGGTCGGTTTCCACTAGATTTTGTGTGTCAACGCAGCTACTGGCGCGGCCTCGCACAAATTGGCGACGCGAATCAGCTAAGGCTTGTGCGAAATTCACATGGAAGGCGCTTCACACCGGTGCCGTCACGCGGGATCTCCGCATAGACGGTCTCCAATGCCTTTCAGAGGACGAACCGGAAAGGAATTACTTATGGCGGCCACCACCGTCACAATGCAGCAATTGATCGAAGCCGGAGCTCACTTCGGCCACCAGACCCATCGTTGGAACCCGCGCATGAAGCCGTACATCTTCGGCGCGCGTAACGGCGTTCATATCATCGACCTGTCGCAGACCGTGCCGCTTTTTGCGCGTGCGCTCGACTTCGTCGAAAGTACCGTCCGCTCAGGCGGCAAGGTTCTGTTCGTCGGTACCACGCGTCAGGCGCAAGAGCCGCTCGCGGAAGCCGCGCGCCAGTCGGGCCAGCACTTCGTCAATCACCGTTGGCTGGGCGGTATGCTCACCAACTGGAAGACGATCAGCGGTTCGATCCGTCGCTTGAAGACGCTTGAAGAGCAGCTGTCGGGTGACACCAGTGGCTTCACTAAGAAGGAAGTCCTTCAGCTGACGCGTGAACGCGACAAGCTCGAGCTTTCGCTGGGCGGTATCCGCGACATGGGCGGCGTTCCCGACGTGATGTTCGTGATAGACGCCAACAAGGAAGACCTTGCGATCAAGGAAGCCGCCGTGCTCGGCATCCCCGTGATCGCGGTTCTGGATACTAACGTTGATCCCACCGGCATCGCGTTCCCGGTTCCGGGCAACGACGACGCCAGCCGCGCTGTGCGTATGTACTGCCAAGCTATCGCCGACGCCGCGACCGCCGGTCGCGGCGGTGCGGTTGCTGATTCGGGCGCCGATGTCGGCGCGATGGCTGAGCCCCCCGCCGAAGCGCCTGCGGTTAGGGAAGAAGCTCCCGCTGAAGCCCCCGCCGAAAGCGCCTGAGCGATGACCCATTACGACGGGCGGCGTCAACCGCCCGTCACAAAACATCTCTAGCGCGCCGGGCTTACACCCTGAGGGCAAGCACCAAGAGTGCTGACCCTTTCCGGCGCATATGGAACGAACATCAAAGGAAACCCCAATGGCCAATTTCTCCGTTGCGGACGTAAAGAAGCTCCGCGAAAAAACCGGCGCCGGAATGATGGACGCCAAAAAAGCGCTCACCGCAGCCGATGGCGACATCGAAGCGGCGGTTGACGCGCTGCGCGCAAAGGGCCTCGCCACCGCACAGAAAAAGTCGAGCCGCACCGCAGCTGAAGGCCTCGTTGGCGTCGCCGTCGAAGGCACCAAGGGCGTGGCTGTTGAAGTCAATTCGGAAACCGATTTCGTTGCTAAGAACGACCAGTTCCAGGACTTTGTGCGCAAGACGACCGCTGTAGCGGCCACGCTCGGCGCGGACGATGTCGAAGCGCTGAAAGCCGCTGCCTATCCCGATGGCGGCACCGTAGCTGACAAGCTGACCGACAACATCGCGACGATTGGTGAGAACCAGGCCGTGCGCCGTATGAAGACCGTCAGCGTCGGTTCGGGCGCGGTCGTCTCTTACGTCCACAACGCGGCGGCTGAAGGCCTAGGCAAGATCGGCGTTCTGGTGGCTCTTGAAAGCGACCTTGGCGCGGATGTGCTGGAGCCGTTCGGCAAGCAGCTGGCCATGCACATCGCCTCCATGTTCCCGCAGGCTCTGAGCGCCGATGGTCTCGACCCCGAGCTGATCGAGCGCGAGCGCGCGATCGCGGCTGAGAAGGCCGCCGAAAGCGGCAAGCCGGAAAACGTGCAAGAGAAAATGGTTGAAGGCGCGATCAAGAAGTTCGCCAAAGAGAACGCTCTGCTCAGCCAGATGTTCGTCATGGACAACAAGACCAGCGTCGAAGACACGGTCGCCAAGTTCGGCAAGGACAACGGCGGCAGCGTGACGCTGACCGATTACGTCCGCTTCCAGCTGGGCGAAGGCATCGAAGTCGAAGAAAGCGACTTTGCAGCGGAAGTCGCAGCGGCTGTCGGCGGCTGATCACTTTCCGTAAATGATCCAAAGATAAGGCCGCCGCAGCGTGTTCGCTGCGGCGGCCTTTTTCTTGCCTGCTGTCAAAGCACAAGCATGAAGCGGCGCTTTGAAACCGATTGGGCTCCGTGCCTTTCATAGAAGCTCACCGCGCGCCTGTTCCACTCGGGGGTTTGCCATTCAAGCTGATCCGCGCCGACGCTGACCGCGTACGCGCAAGCGGCCTTCAGCAAGCCTGTCCCAAGTCCGCTGTTGCGCTTTCCTTCATCGACGTACAGGCAATCGAGGTGAGCCCATGTGTGGGCCCTCCAAATCGAATAGTCCTGCGTTATCGCCGCGTATCCGACCAGGCGTTTTGAGAGTTCGCAAACGATGACGTAAGCGCCAGGCTCGCCGGAGCTTAGCAGCGCCACAAGTTGCTCTGGAGTCACCGTCGCCTTGCCCCGTTCGAACTCGGCGTGCGCCATGACTAGGCGATGAAGTTCCTGTGCATCCTCAGGCGTTGCCGGCCGGATACAAGGTTCACTCATCGCCTTTAACGAGCGTAAAACCCTCGTCCAGCCAGCCTGTGACCCCACCTGCCATTATCTTTACCGGTCGGCCGAGCTTGGCAAGACGCAGCGCCCCTCGCGCCGCTCCATTGCAGTGGGGGCCTGCGCAATAGGTCACAAAGAGTGTCTCACCGGGCCATGCCGCCATTTTCGATCCGATCATTTTCCCATGGGGCAGATTGATCGCACCGGGAACGTGGCCTTCGCGAAACATGGCCGGGCTTCGTACATCGATAAGGACAAAGTCAGCGCCCTCATCAAGCGAGGCTTTCACATCCCAGCAATCCGTTTCGAAGGTAAACCCCTGTGCAAAATGGGCTTCGGCCAGTTCGCTCGACGCGGGTGGGATCTTTGTTACCAAAGTCGTCATATTCGTCTACTTTCACCGCCGGTTTTGGGCGCAAAGGAAGACGCTTGCGATTGGCGCAAATGACAATATACGATCTAATTATGCCAACCAACACTACATCAAAGATACAAAGGCCCGTCGTGGTTGCGCTTGTTTACGATGGTCTGTGCAGTTTTGAATTTTCCCTTGCGGTGGAGATTTTTGCCCAAGACCGGCCCGAGTTGGGAGAGGGGTGGTACCGTTTTGCATCCGCGGCGGTCGATGCGGGCCCGATGCGCGCAATGGGCGGGTTGAGTGTCACAGCCGATCACACGCTGGATGCGCTCGCAGAGGCGGATCTGATCATCATACCGGGATGGCGATCGGCGACCAGCGAAGTCCCTGAAGACCTCAAGAAGCGCCTAGTTCGCTGCCACAAGCAAGGCGCGCGCATCGCATCGATTTGTTCGGGGGCCTTTGTTCTGGCGGCGTGCGGCTTGCTCGATGGCCGGGTGGCAACGACGCATTGGCGGTACGCTGAGGCCTTGCGGGCGTCTTATCCGTGCGTGGAGGTGGATGAGCGGCGGCTTTATTCGGATGCGTCGGGCATCTGGACGTCCGCAGGAAGCGCTGCGGGTATCGATATGCTGCTTGAAATCGTACGGCGAGATTTCGGGGCGGATGCCGCCAACTCGGTTGCGCGGCGTCTTGTGCTGCCGGCGCACAGGTCGGGCGGACAGACCCAATTTATAGAGCGCCCGGTTGCTCGCGAAACGCGCCTTTCTGTGGCGCCGCTGCTTGATACTATCCGCGAAAACCTGAGCGAGGCTTGGCCCATTGATAGGATGGCGCGCGAGGCCGGGCTTTCGCGGCGGACATTCGAACGCAAATTTGGCGAGGCTACGGGGCAATCGCCGAATGACTGGTTGACCGCTGAACGGGTCGATCACGCTAGACGTCTTCTGGCCGCAAACCCGGTTTCGATCGAGGAGATTGCTTACGCGTGTGGTTTTGGAAGCGCCCAGGTCTTGCGCAAGCACTTCCGAGCCAGGGTCGGGATTAGCCCAACCGCCTATCGGCGTGGTTTCATGGCGGCCGACGCTAACCGTTCCCTCTGAGGCTAGACGGACCAGCAAGATTAAGCGCGCGAGACGCTGTGGCCACAACCGCTGGCGAGGTAGCCTTTACCATCCTAAAATTAGGGGAAAGGCCGCCATCTCTGCCCCCGTTGGAACCATTGCTCTTGGCATCATCCCGCCACCCGGATAAGGGCCGTCCAGCCCAAGTTCCGCCGGAGACACTCGCCTTATGACAATGCCACCGATCAAACGCGTCCTGCTGAAACTCTCGGGCGAGGTGCTGATGGGCGAGCAGGAGTATGGTATCGATCCCGCTTATGTCGCGCGCCTTGCCGAAGAGGTGAAGGCGGCGAAGGATACGGGGCTTGAGGTGTGCCTTGTGATCGGCGGCGGTAATATCTTTCGCGGCGTCGCGGGCGCGGCGCGCGGGCTGGACCGCACGACTGGCGATTACATGGGTATGCTTGCGACCGTTATGAACGCGCTCGCCATGCAGAACGCGCTGGAGCAGGTGGGCGTGCAAACGCGCGTGCAATCGGCGATCCCCATGTCCAGCGTGTGCGAGCCTTATATCCGCCGCCGCGCGGAACGCCACTTGGAGAAGGGACGCATCGTCATCTTTGCCGCGGGCACGGGCAACCCGTTCTTCACGACGGACACCGGGGCGGCCTTGCGCGCAGCCGAAATGAACTGCGACGCGCTGCTTAAAGGCACCAGCGTCGACGGGGTCTATGACAGTGATCCCAAGCATAACCCCGAAGCTGCCCGCTTCGATACCGTTTCCTACAACCACGTTCTGTCGCAAAATCTCAAGGTTATGGACGCGACCGCCGTTGCGCTTTGCCGCGAGAACGACATTCCGATAGTGGTCTTCTCGATCCGCGAAAAAGGCAATGTCGCGCGCGTCCTGGCGGGCGAAGGCGTGCAAACGATTGTACAAAAGGACTGATCTGAAATGCCGCAATACGACAAGGCTGATATCGAACGCCGCATGACGGGCGCTGTCGAAGCGCTCAAAAGCGATCTTGGCGGTCTGCGCACTGGCCGCGCTAACACCAGCTTGCTCGATCCGGTGCAGGTTGAGGTTTATGGTGCGATGATGCCCTTGAATCAGGTGGCGACCGTTTCCGCGCCCGAACCGCGGATGCTAAGCGTGCAGGTGTGGGACAAGTCAAACCTTATCGCGGTCGAGAAGGGCATCGCGCACGCAAACCTTGGCCTAAACCCGATGATTGATGGTCAGACGTTGCGCCTGCCCATGCCCGACCTCACTGAAGAGCGCCGCAAGGACCTGGCCAAGCTCGCTGGGCAATACGCAGAAAAAGCCAAGGTCGCGATCCGCAACGTGCGCCGCGACGCAATGGAAAGCCTGAAGGCTGACGAGAAGAAGAAGGAAATCTCCGAGGACGAGCGAAAGCGGCTTGAAGACGAGGTCCAAAAGCTGACCGACGCGCACGTCAAGCAGACCGACGAAGCCGCGGCGAAGAAAGAGCAGGAAATCCTGACACAATAAGCTATGCGGGGGTTGAGGTCCTGGGTCGCAGGGGACCTTGGACCCGTTAAGACATGCGTCGGGAGGGGAATTGCAGCAGGAGAGCGCCAGGCACGTCGCCATTATTATGGACGGCAATGGTCGCTGGGCAAAGCGTCGGGGTCTGCCGCGCGCGGTGGGGCACCAGCGCGGTGTTGAAGCGGTGCGCCGTCTTGTACGCGGGATCGAGCCGCTGGGGCTTGAGTGCCTGACCCTCTACGCCTTCTCTTCCGAGAATTGGAAGCGTCCGGACGAAGAGGTCGACGACCTCATGAACCTGATGCGGCGCTTTATTAAGTCGGATCTGCTTGAATTCATCGAGAACGGGATCAAACTGAAAATCATTGGCGATTGGCAATCGCTTGCGCCTGATATTGTGACCATGCTGGAAGACGCGCTGGAGCAGACCTCAGGCGGGCATCAGACTTTGGCGGTGGCGCTCAATTACGGCTCTCAGCACGAAATCGCGCGCGCCGCTTCCAAGGCGGCTGAGAAGGGCGCAATTACGGCTGAGGCGATTGAGGCGGAGCTTGACACAGGCGATCTTCCACCGCTTGATCTTCTTATCCGCACCAGCGGTGAAGTGCGCCTGTCGAACTTTCTTTTGTGGCAGTGCGCTTACGCCGAAATGCTCTTTGTTGATGAGCTGTGGCCTGATTTCAAACCAGAGCATTTGGCGCAGGCGCTCCAGGATTTCTCCTCAAGAGAGCGACGCTATGGCGGACGTTGAGGATATCCTTCCCGACCTACCCGATGTGCCTGAGCGCGTGCGCGATCCCAAGGCGGGCGTGTCCGATCTTCCCGTGCGGCTGGCCTCGGCGCTCGTCATGGCCGCGATCGCGGCGACCGCGTTATGGATGGGCGGCTGGGTCTGGATTGGCTTTGTTGCGCTGGTTGCCGGTCTTGTTCTTTGGGAATTCAATCGGCTGATCCGCGGTGCCGACATATCCGGTCTGGCCGAGACACTGTGGCTGTTTTTCGGCGCGATCTATGTATCTGGTGCAGCTCTTGCGATGGTGCAGGTGCGCGATAATTACTCCGCTCTTGGCGTGGCCTTTATCTATTTGCTGCCCGTGATCGCCGTCGATGTGGGTGCCTATTTTGTGGGCCGCGCGGTCGGCGGTCCCAAAATCGCTCCGAAATTAAGCCCTTCCAAGACCTGGGCGGGTTTGATCGGCGGCGCCATCGGCGCATCGTGCGTAACGGTTGGCGTCGTGATCAGCGGATTTATGCCCGAGCAGCTCGGCCCTGATATTCTTCCGGCGATTGCGCTCGCCATTGCCGCTGGCGCTCTGATCGCGGTGGTCGCGCAAGGCGGTGATTTTCTGGAAAGCTGGCTCAACCGGCGCGCAGGTGTGAAGGATTCGAGCGGTCTTATTCCCGGGCATGGCGGCGTGTTTGACCGGGTGGATGGATTTATCGCGGTGTTCTTCCTTGTATTCTGCGTCAACGTTTTGCCGGGGCTGATCGGAGGCGCTTTGTAATGGCGCGCAGTCTCACGCTTTTGGGAGCTACCGGTTCGATCGGCGCATCGACGCTGGACCTTGTGCACCACAATCCAGACGATTGGCAGATTGAGGCGCTGACGGCCAATTGCAGCGCGGCTGAATTGGCGGGGCTCGCGCGCGAATTCGGAGCGAAGATCGCCGTGGTGGGCGATGAAGCTTGCCTGCCAGACCTGCGCGAGGCGCTGGCGGGCACGGATATCGAGGCTGCGGGCGGCGAGGCGGCCTTGTGCGAAGCCGCCGCGCGCCCCGTCGATATGACGGTTGCTGCGATTGTGGGGTGTGCGGGGCTTGCGCCGACGATGGCGGCGGTAGAAGCTGGAGGCACGGTTGCGCTGGCTAACAAGGAGGCGCTGGTCTCCGCAGGCGACATCCTGAAGTC
>ERZ1740070.355-NODE-355-length-32194-cov-8.816142_pt1 | contig 32194 bp, 24 predicted proteins | sample MGYA00581734_ERZ1740070 | MGnify/ENA primary metagenome ERZ1740070 (study PRJEB43018, sample SAMN04849744) | marine metagenome | isolation source: floating plastic debris | place: Pacific Ocean | collected 2008-09-01 | study: EMG produced TPA metagenomics assembly...
TGCGGGCGGTGTGTATTTGGGGTTTCCCGGCGGTCTTGTGGGGTTGGTCGTTGTTGCGGGGGGGGTTGGTGGGGGGTTGGTTGGTCTTACAGGTGCGGGCGGGGGCGCGGGAGTCGAGGGATGCGCCGTTCCACGATGGGAAGCCGGGGCGGTCGCGGGTGCCGGGGATGTTCTGGGCGCGGAACCAGTCGAGGGGGACGGGGTCGAGGCCCGGGCCTTCGAAGTCGAAGAGGCGGACCAAGCGGTTCGCGGCGGCGGGTCGGGAGAGGGCGGGCTCGTCGGGTTGGGCTTGGGCTTGGCTGATCGGCTGGATCGGCTGGGCGAGCGCGTCGGAGTGTTCTGCGGTCGCGGCGATGTGGACGGCCAGTAGCACGAGCATCGCGAGGCGGCGGATGGTGCGGGGACGGATTGATCGCGCGAGCCGACGGGACATCTGGCGTATATCGGCTGGGCTTGGGGTTGGGCTGGATGTTGGGGTTAGAAGGAGCTGTCGAACACGCGAAAGGTGCGCATGGCGGATCGTGCGTTGTTGGCTGCGGCGGGGCGGGTGGGGAGTCGGAGGGAGTCGAGCGTGATGGGGCGCTCGGCGTTGGCGAGCGTGATCGCGGCGAGCGGGGTGGTTGGGGGGAGGTCGACCGAGGGTGCGAGGGCGAGTTGTGGCGGGCGTGATGTCTCGGGTGACGTGGTCGGAGAGGTCGGGGCGCGCGGGCCGAACTGAGTGAAGACCAGGCCGAGGGCGAGGAGGGCAGGCACCGCGCAGACGGTCGCGGTTGTGCGGCGCGCGGAGCGCTCGCGGCGCGCGGCGGCGAGGAGCTGGGCCGGGGGCGTGCTTGAGTGGGCTGGTGACGGCGAAGCGAGTGCTTCGAGTTGGGCGTCGAGGCTCGCGCTGTCGGTGCTATGGATGTTGGACTCGGGGTTGGAGGGGATCATGGCGCGGCCTTCGTGAGCGGGGGTGATTGGGGCGCGAGCGATTGGTGCAGTGCGCGGAGCGCGGCGGCGTGGCGTGTGGCGATGGTCGAGCGCGGTGTTTCGGTGGCGGTGGCGATCTGGTCGAACGTGAGACCCGCGGCGTGGCGGAGGATGAGCACCTCGCGGTGGTCGGGCGTGAGCGTGGCGATCGCAGCGGCGAGATCCGTGGTGTTGGACGCGATCTCGAATGGCAACGGTGCGGCGGATGTGCTGCGTGCTGTGCGCCCGGCGTGCTCGGTGCGGGTGCGCTCGCGAGTAGCGGAGCGGGTGTGGTTGATCGCGGCGTTGCGCGCGCAGCGGGTGAGCCAGGCGGGGGGGTCTTTGACAGCGTGGAGGCGTGCGGCGGGCGTTGTGTAGATCGAGAGGAAGAGTTGCTGGAGCAGGTCTTCGGCGGCGTCGGCGGGGTTGGGGTCTCGGCCGATGAGCATGGTGTGGAGGTAGGCGCGTAAACCGGGCGCGCACGCGGACCAGAGGTCTCGCGTGGCGCGGTCGGAGCCGGCGCGGGCTCGGCGGAGTGTGCGGGGGCTGACCGGTTGCATCGCTTTAGAGGCCTGCGAGCGTTTCGGCGGCCTTTTCAAGGGTGTTGCGAGACTGTTGGTCGTTGTCGTGGATGCGTGTGACGTTGGGCGCGAAGATGGTGGCGGCTTGGCCGTAGGCGCCGGTCTCGACGAGGTTGCTCAGCGCGGCGAGCTTGGCTTGGGCTTCTGGGTCGTTCCACACAGCATCGACTGCGTCGTAGAGCGAACCGGCCTTTTTGATGTCGGCTTGGATCTCGGCGGCGGACATGCGTGCGATGCGTGCGGTGGCGGTGGTCTCGGCGACGCCGGCGGCTTGGGCAACTTCGAGGAACGCGCGGCCGTCGTCGGTGGTGTCGACGGTCTCGGCGACCCAATCGAGGAAGAGCTCGCGCTCGCCCTTCATTGCCTCGCGGATGCCGAAGGGGTCGGCGGCGTATGCGCGGCTTTGGAATTCGCGGAAGAGTTGCTTGCGCGGTTCGGTGGGTAGTTGCGTACCGATCGCTTGGGCTTCGGACGCGGCGAGGCCTGAGATTGCCATGGAGACGAGCGAGGAGATGAGCACGCGGTCTTGGGTGAGGTGATCGGCCATGCGCAGGATCGCGGCGTGGCGCTCGACGACGGCGGCGTGGTTGCCCTGGGCGAGCTGGTGGCGGGCATCGGCGGCGAGCACGCGGACGGCGGCGCGGGTGGGGCCGAGGTGGGTGAGCAGGGCGGCGGGGCCCTGGTCACGCTCGATGCCCCAGTCGCAGGTGGCTGTCTCGGAGGCGCGGACGATGCCGGCGATGAGGGCGCTGTTGTCATCGAGCAGCGCGGCGAGCTTGGCGTCGGGCCGGGCGGCGGGGTCGTTGAAGTCGAAATCACGGGCGAGGGCGGGCAGGTCGGTCGCGTCGAGGAGGGAGAAGTAGCGGTTGTAGAGGAGGGCGGCGTTGTCGACGTTGGCTTCGGTGAGCGTGGCGACGTAGGTAGCTCGAGCGGCCGAGTGGTTGGCGGTGGGTTGGCCGATGGCGACGCTGGTGGCGAGGCCGGTGGCGAGGGCCAGAAGGACGCTGGGGCGGGGGGCGAACGGGGTGCGATGCATGGGGAGATGCTCCTGTTGGGAGGGTTGCGTGAGGACTGTCATGAGGAATGCCACCGCGGAGCGGGCGGCGTTCGGGCGGCGTGGAACATTTTCTGACAGGATGGTGTTTGGAATGCTCCCCGGACACGCCGGGCGCGATGTTCGCGGTGTCGGGCTGTGATTTGGAGGTGTGTGATGGCGGGTGATGGTGAATGGATGCCGCTCGAGCGGTACGAGCCAGCAGGCGGGACGGAGGCGGCGGCTCGGGCGTTTTATGACGTGATGCGGCGTCGGCGGACGGTGCGGATGTTCTCGGATCGGGCGGTGCCGAGGGGCGTGATTGAAGATGTGATGCTCGCGGCGGGGACGGCGCCGAGCGGGGCGCATAAGCAGCCCTGGCGGTTTGTGGCGGTGGGCGATCCGGCGGTGAAGAAGAAGATCCGCGAGGCGGCGGAGGCTGAGGAGCGGGAGTTTTATGAGCGGCGGGCGAGCCAGGAGTGGCTCGACGATCTTGCGCCCTTTGGGACGGATGCGAGCAAGCCGTTTTTGGAAGTTGCGCCGTGGATCGTCGTGGTGTTCAAGATGGCCAAGACCGATCCGGACCCGGCAACGGGCGAGCTTGGGCAGGTGTATTACCTCAACGAGAGTGTGGGGATCGCGACGGGGATGCTGCTTGCGGCGGCGCACCACGCGGGGCTTGCGACGCTCACGCACACGCCGAGCCCGATGGGTTTTTTGAAGGATGTGCTTGGTCGGCCCGAGCACGAGCGGCCGTTCTTGGTTGTGCCGATGGGGTACCCGGCGGACGATTGCGTGGTGCCGAAGCTCGAGCGGAAAGGGCTCGATGAGATAGGTGTGTTTCTGGAGTAGGTGCGTTGCTTGATAAGGCACACTGACGTGCCGAGCAGGTCGGTGGCACGGCCAGGGGCTAGGACGAGCGGGGCGCGAGGCGGTTGAAGAGCATCGCCGTGGCAGCCAGCACCGCGGCGGCGATGGCGGCGTGGATGGCGAAGGTGACGGCGACGGCGGCGGTGTATGCGGTGCGGGTGAGTTCCAAGCTGCCGAAGTCTTGGTAGGTGTCGAAGCGGCTGCCGCGGGAACTGAAGCCGAAGTCGAGCGCGGCGACGGCGGCGACGAGCGGGTGGCCGAACATGAATGGAATCTCGAGCGCATCAAGCACGTCGTAGTACTGGTCGAAGAAGTCGGCGAGGAGCGCGACGAGCATGGGCAGCGCGGCGTAGAGGACGAGCACGAGGCCGATGTTGATCGTTGCGGCGCGCGTGGGTGTTTTGGAGACGAGGCTGAGCGCGATGCCGGTGGCGCTGAAGAGCAGCACGGGGCCGAGCACGACGGCGGCGAAGTGCAGGGGCGCGATGGGATGGATGTGGCCCGTGGTCACGCCGACGAGGTAGAGGTAGAAGACGATGGCGACGGGCGTGAGCCACTGGCGGGAGAGGACGCCGAGGTATTTGCTTGCGATGAGTTCTCGGCGGGGGATGCGTGTGGTGAGGAGCGTGTCCCACGTTCGGCTCTCGCGCTCGCCGGCGATGCTCGCGGCGGGGGTGTTGCCGGCGAGGAAGCAGATGAGGAACGTGGCGAAGATGGCGGGGAGGAAGTAGGTGACCTCTTCGTCGACGCCGAGCCGCCAGGGGAAGAGCGCGAGTGCGACGAGCATCGCGCCGATGACGGTGATGGCGAAGGCGCGCGAGGTGGTGCGCTGGCGGAGCTCTCGCCAGAGCAGGGCGGCGTTGGGCACGGTGCGGGCGGTGTCGCGGAGGGCGGGGGCGGGCTTGGGTTGCGTGGTGTGCTCTGCGCTGCCAGAGGTGTCGGCGTCCTGCGCGCGCGTGCGCTTTGCGAGCCGACGTTGGCGGCGGGTGAGACGTCTTGGGGGCGGGCCGGCTTCGCTGTCGCGGCGGATGCGCTTGCGGAGGGATGCCGAGGCGAAGGTTGCCATGACGAGGGCGAGGGCGATGTTGAAGAGGGAGTTGCCGATCCAGACGGTGTTGATGTTGCCGGTGAAGCCGCCGCCCATGAGGTCGGCGGTGATCGCCATCGCGGCGGTGGGCGCGGAGATGATGGTGGATAGCTCGAGCAGGCGGTTGGTGGGCACTGCGCCGAACTGGCCTAGAAAAAGCAGCAAGAGCGGGCCGAAGAAGGTGATGTTGAGGACGGTGAAGGCCATCGATGCGGCGGTGCTTGCGCGGCGTGCGCCGACCGAGGCGAGCAGCGCGATGGAGATGCCCAGCAGCGACACGGAGAGCGAGATCGCGGCGAAGGCGATGACGGTGCGGAGTGGTGCACCGCCGAAGGTGCGGGCGGCAAGGAGGACGGGCAGGCCCGCGAGGGCGAGGATGGTGATCTGCACGAACCGGCTGGCGAGCATGGAGAAGACCATCTCGGCGGCGGTGATGGGCGTGGTCATCAGCGCGGGAAGGGTGCGCTTGTGGCGCTCGTCGCAGATGGCGCTGGCGGCGACGACGATCGACGCGAAGCAGAGGGCGACGAAGCCGAACCAGCCGACGGTGAGGGTGAGGGCGGGTGCGATCTCTTGGAGTGCTTGTTGGCGGGCGAGCGAGCCGGAGCCTTGGGAGTTGGCGGCGATTGAGCCGCCGACGAGCAGTGCGAGGCCGATGAGGCCCGCGGTGAAAAGGAAGCGGACGGCGTAGGTGCTTCGTCGGCGGCCGAGTGCGCGCATGTCGCGCTGGAAGACGGGGCCGAAGAAGAGCCGCGTCGGCGGGGGGATGCGTCGGAGTGCTTTGCCGGGGGCGATCACTGGACGCGGCCCTCGGTGAGCGAGAGGAACGCGTCCTCGAGCTTGATTTCTTGGGGCACGACTGCGGCGATGCGCAGGCCCGCGGTGATGAGCTTCTCGAGCAGGAAGTGGTGCGAGGACTGATCGGGGGCGAGCTCGGCGATGAGACGGTCGCCGGAGATGGTGACCTCGGCGAGGCGTTCGTCGCCGGTGAGCATGGCGTGGGCGCGGGCGGCTTGGTCTGCGGGGGTTTGGTCGGGTGCGGGCTCGAAGGTGATGGTGACGCGGTCGCCGGCGCGGACGCGTTTGTAGGCGTCGGCGATGGTGCCGGCGTAGATGAGGCTGCCGCGTTCGATGATGCCGATGGAGTCGCACATCTCGGCGAGCTCGGAGAGGATGTGGCTCGAGACCATGATGGTCTTGCCCATTGCTTTGAGTTCGAGCAGGAGCGACCGCATCTCGATACGGGCGCGGGGGTCGAGGCCCGAGGCGGGCTCGTCGAGCAGGAGGACCTTGGGCTCGTGGATGAGCACGCGCGCGATGCCGAGGCGTTGCTGCATTCCTCGCGAGAGGGATGAAACTGGCGCGAGTCGCTTCTCGGTGAGGTCGGTGAGCTCGAGGACGGATTGGACGAGCGCTTTGCGGCGGGTGCGCTTGATGCGGAAGGCGGCGGCGAAGAACTGGAGGTACTCGTCGACGACGAGGTCGTCGTAGACGCCCAGGAAGTCGGGCATGTAGCCGATAGCGGCGCGGATGGCGTCGCCGTTGCGGCGGGTGTCGAGCCCGGCGACGGTCGCGGTGCCCGCGTCTTGGGTGAGCAGGCAGGAGAGGATCTTCATGGTGGTGGACTTGCCGGCGCCGTTGGGGCCGATGAAGCCGAAGATCTCGCCCTCGCCGATGGAGAGCGTGAGCGCGTCGAGCGCGGTCAGGGAGCCGAAGCGTTTGGTGAGCTTGGTGCATTCGATCATGGCGTCTCGCTCATGGATGTGTCGGATTCTGCGGGGCGTTCGATCGGCACGAGCACGCGGTGGATGGTTCTGCGATCCATGGGCAGGGGCGTGGTGTCGCCCGCGACGACGAGCGTGCCACCGAGGACCTCGCGGCGCTCGGAGATGGTCACGAGTGCGTGGGTCTCGGCGCGGAGGCGCTGGACGATCGCGGCGTTGCGTGCGAGCGGGCCGGGCAGCCCGAGGGCGGGGGTGGTCGACGTGGATGTTGACGCGACACTGTGCTGGACGCCGGTGCTGGCGTCGAGCGTCGGGAGGGTGGCGCTGGCGCGGGTGCGATCGAGCGTGAATCGCCCGGGGCCTGACTCGGTCAGCGCGTAGCGGACACCGCGCATGTCGACGTAGCAGTCGGCGGCGTTCACGATCAGATCGGCGCCCCCTTCGTCGAGCGAGAGGATGGAGAGTGTGGGCGGATTGCTCGCGGCGTCGACCGTGGCGATGAGGTCGCTCTGCGTGGGCGCCTCGCTTGCGAGGAGGAGTCGCGCGGTCCAGAGCGGGGAGCGGATCGGGGCGCGGAGCGCGAGGCTTCGCAGGCGTGTCTCGGTGTCGGCCTGGGGTGTGAGGGGGAGCGCGGGGAGGCTCGGGCGCGCCTCGTTGAAGCTGTACGTTGGGGAGACGCCTCGGACGGCGCCCGCGATCGTCGGCGGCGTGACGCGGGCGTCGTCGTTGGAGCTGATGAGCGTGAGCTCGGTGGCGCAGGCGAAGCCCGCGGTGTGGTCGACGACGCGCAGGGCGATCGCGTTCGTGCTGCCCGAGCGGATGAGGCGCGGGGCGACGGCTGCGAGTGTGCTCGCGATCGCGATCCAGGCGAGGGCGGTGAGCCAAGAGCGGTGGCGGAGCTTGAGCTTGCCGAGCAGGAGGTAGTCGATCGGGCCGACGAGGAGTGCCAGGGCGAGGGCGGCGATGATGAGCACGGGCAGGAAGCCGAGCGAGATGGTGGTGCCGCGTGCGAGGAAGTCGCCCACGGCGGAGATCGCGTCGGCCTCGGTTTGGTTCGCGCCGGAGCGTGTCTGCCAGAAGTTGTGATCGCTCGGGCGGTACACGAACAGGTGCTCGAGCGCGACGGCTGCGAGTGCGGCGGTGTGCTCGGCGCTGAGGACCTCGGGGAGGCGATCGAGCGGTGCGCCGATGATGGTGAGCGTGCCGAAGCCGACGGGACCGGTGGCGATGATCGCGGGCGAGGCGTTGCGTTCATCGCCCCAATGCCAGCGGGTGGTCCAGGCGGGATCGATTGGCGTGATGGGGCGGGCGGTGATGGTTTGGGCGAGGGGGATTTCCATGGAGCCCGGCGGCGCGATGGCGACGGTGCCGGGGACGGGACGGTTGGCGCGGTTTGGGGCGAAGCTGTTGGCGTCGCTGGCGATTTGCGTGCGGACGGTCGCGATGCTTGCGAGCGCGGGCGGGGGTGCCCGGGCTTGGGGAGCGCCGAGCGTGACGGGCGCGGGGAGGCCTGCGATCCAGGGCTCGATCGTGGCGCTCGGATCGGTGGCGATGAGCGCGACGTGGCCGCCGGAGATCAGGTGCTGGGCGATCGCGTCGCGCGCGGCGGGGTCGATGCGTTGATCGGCGGCGCCGACGATGACGAGTGACGCGGCGTCGTAGGCGTGGCTGTCGCGCGGGGCGAACTCCGATGAGATGACCGTGTGCTCGGGCGGGTCGCCGATGAAGTCCGAATCGGCGCGGGCCTGGCGTTGCCACTCGGCGGCTGCGTTGTCGAAGAAGGAGCGCCCGACCGCGACGACGAGTGGGCGGTTGGTGACGGGCTGGGCGATGAGCATGCTCTCGCGCCGGCCGGGGACCGGGGTGAAGGTCGTTGCGAAGCGCCGGCCTCGGTCGGGGATGAAAGATGCCTGGATGGTTTGGAAGGACGGCGAGATGGTCGCGAAGAAGTCGATCGATGTCGGCGTGCCCGGCGTGGTCGCGTAGCGCAGCGCGATGTCGGCGGCTTGGGTGGAGTCTTGCGGCAGCGTGATGATGACGGTGCCGGCGGTTGGCGTTGGCGAGGGGTCGTCGATCGTGAGTGTGATCGGGTTGGTGCGCTCGGGAACGTAGTTGCCGTTGAACCCGATGGTGAGGGTGAGTGATGGGCGCTGGTCGTTCGAGCCGAGGCCTGGGATTTGCCCGCGGGCGGGTGTGGGGGCGAGGGCGATGGACAACATCAGCACGGCGAGGGCGGCGGCGGCGGCGCGGTGGAATGACCGCGTGGCGAGTGCCGATGTGCGCCGAGCGTGCTGCGTTGTGGTCATAGATAGACCTTGCGGTTGTAGACGTACCACTCAAGCGTGAGCAGGCCGATGCCGGCGAGGAGGATCCAGGGCCAGAGGTCGCGGGCGGCGGTGCGGGTGCCTTCGGTTTGTGCCTGGACTGTTTGGGAGGCGAGGGCGAGGGATTTCTGTGGGGCGATGTCGCTCTCGCGCGGATCGGCGAGGTTGGCGGCGATCGTGCGGGTGGGGCGTGTTTCGATGACCGCGTCGGTCGGGCCGGGATCGCCGGACCATGTGAGCGTGTAGAGGCCCGCGCGGTCGATGGGGCCGAAGACGACGCGGCCGTCGGCGGCGGGCTCGAGCGATGCGGACCGACCCGTGGGTGTTTGGAGTTGGACGTTGCTCGCGCCGCTTGGTAGGCGTGTGGCGAGGATGCCGCCGGGGCGGAGCTGGCTTGCGCGGTCGAGCGTGAGATCGGCGGCGAGGTGGTCGATGCTCGCGGCCAAGAAGACGACGAACGAGACGTCGAAGGGCCAGGTGCTCTCGGCGGGGTCGAAGGTGACGACGATCGCGCGGGTGTCGGGCCCGGTGAGCTCGGCGATGGCGGGTCCCTTGTCGGTGCTGGCGAGGATGGTGATGCTCGCATCGGGCGCGGGGGTTGCGATGCGTGTTTCGGCGAGGACGAGCGCGTCGAGGACCAGTGGCGCCATGACGGGGTGGTCGCGGCGGGTGTCGATGATGGTCGAGGGCTCGCCGATGCCGCCATCGATGAAGCCGAGCGGTGGTGGCGGGAGTGCGCCGAGGACGAGGTGCCGGCCGGGCGGGAGGGATTGGCCCTCGGGCAGCGTGGGCAGCACGCGGTCGAAGATGGTGACGTCGAAGGTGTCGATGGCGCCGGTCGTGCGCGCGGCGGCGTACTCCTCGGGCGTGAAAAACGTGAGCTGGGCGAGTGGGAGGCCGGCGAGCGCGGCGGAGAGGTAGAGGTCGCCGCGGGTGACGACGGCGACAGCGGTGCGCCGCGCGGGCGGGACGACGACCCAGCCGGCATCGTCGGAGGGGAGCGCATCGGCGAACTCTGCCGTGCCCGCCCCACTGCTGCTGACGCGGGCGGCAATGGTGGCGGCCTGACTGCGCGTGAGGCGGAACACCACGCCCGTGGTCCCGGGCTCGGGGGGCGCGGTGTCGGGTGCGCCCGGCACGCGTGCGGCGGCGGGGATGGTTGCGGGGAGGATGCGCTCGACGATGCCATCGATCGCGAGTTCGATGTCGGCTTGGATGGGCACGAGCGCTGTGGAGAGGACGCCGATGAACACGGAGAGCTGATCGGGGTTCTCGTAGTTGCGTTGGGCGCGGATGCTGGTGATGGCGAGGTTGGATGCGCTGGGGCTCGCATCGCCTGCGGGAATGTTGCCTTGGGGGTGGTAGATGATGCGGTCGTCGGGGCCGGGCAGGGCGTTCTCGGCGTCGGGGAGTCGGCCGTCGGAGAAGAGGTGCACGGTGGCGGGCGGGCCGGCGGTGATGCCCAGGTCGAGGATGTTGCCGGTGCGGTCGTCGACGTAGCGGCGTGTGGGCGCGTGGGCCTTGGCGAGGCGGAATGCTTCTTCGAGGCGCGAGGGCGCGTCGGTCGGCTCGATCGATTCGATCGCGGCGCGCAGCGCAGCGGCATCGGACGTGAACTGCGCGCGCACATCGGCGGCAATATCGAAGGCGATGACCATTGCCTGGTCGCCCTCGCCGCGTTCGAGCAGGCCCGGCGCGCGGAGGGACTCGACGATGTCGAGCGCGTCGCGCTTGGCGTCGTCGAGACGGGTGGGGCCGTCGGAGTCGGTGGCGTTCATCGAGGCGCTGCGGTCGATGAGGATGATGTGGCGGGTGCCCACACCCATGTCGCTGGGCAACTGCGGCTGGGCGAGGGCGACGAGCAGCGCCGCGAGTGCGATGAGTTGCAGGAGCAGCAGGATGTTGCGGCGGAGGCGCTGGAAGGGCGCGTTGGCCTGCATGTCCTGGATGGACTTCTTCCAGAGGAGCGTGGTCGAGACCTCGACGTCGCGGCGGCGGAGCTTGAGGAAGTAGAGGATGACCAGCGCGGGGATCGCGATGGCGGCGGCGGTGGCGGCGAGTGTTGGAGTCAGCCACGTCATGGGGTGGGCTCCACTGAGGAGGATTCAACGCGAAGGGCGCGAAGGGCTCGATGGCCGGAAGCCGGCAATGGTCGTTCAGCGCGCGGGCCCAACTTCGTGCCCATCGCGACCATCGTGTTGAGTGGCTCCGCATTCATCGCAAGACACCCCGACGTCGGAGGTAATCCAGCAAGAGCGTGTCGATGGGTGTGGCGCTTGACACGGTGAGTGAGTTGATGTCGCGCTGCGCGCAGAAGGTTTTGAGGCCGTCGCAGTAGGCGGCGAGGTTGGCTTTGTAGCGTTTGAGCAGCGGCGCGGAGATGGTGACCTCGGCGGTGTCGGCGTCTTCGATGTCTTTGAGGCGCAGGTCGCCGGCGATGTCGGGCTCGAGCTCTTGTGGGGAGAGGACTTGGAGGGCGAAGACGTCGTGGCCTCGGCCGACGAGGAGGCGGAGGCCGTCCTCGTAGCCCTCTTTGAGCATGAAGTCGGAGAGGATGATCGTGACGCCCCGGCCTCGGCGGGCCAGGGCGATGCGCTTGCAGGCGGCGCGGAAGTCGGTGCTGCCTTCGGGCGTGACATTGAGCAGGAAACGCGAGAGATCGTGCACGCGGCGGCGGCCGCGGAGGTCGCGGATGGATTGGCTGCCGACTGTGTTGTCTGGTGTTGCGGTGGAGCCGGCGAGGGTGGTGCATGCGACGCGGTTGAGGTTGACCAGGCCCAGGAATCCGAGGGCCATGGCGGTGCGTTGCATGAAGAGGAACTTGTTGGGATCGCCGCAGTCGGAGGATGCGGAGGCGTCGAGGATGAGATGGAGTGAGAGGTCTTCCTCTTCGAGGAAGAGCTTGAGGAAGAGGCGGTCGAGGCGGCCGAAGATGTTCCAATCGATGTGGCGGAGGTCGTCGCCGATGGCGTAGGGGCGGTGGTCGGCGAACTCGACGGACTCGCCGCGTTTCTTGCTTCGGCGCTCGCCCTGGACCTTTCCGGCGAAGATCTTGCGGGACGCGAGATCGAGCTGGCCGAGGCGTGCTGATAGCGCGGGATCGAGCAGATCTTCGAGGCGCTGCGGTCGGGTTGGGCTTGGGGTGGGGAGCATGGGAAAGGCTCTTTCAACGCGATGGGCGCGATGGACTCGAAGAAGATGGGATGAAGGAGAGGGCGCGTTCGTTGAGGATGCGTTGGACGTTGCCCTTGAGGCGCGGGGCGTTGAAGTTGATGAGCAGGCCGAGTGGCAGTGCGGCCGCCCGGAGATATGAGAGGGTCTGGGCGCGGTGGATGTCTTGGAGCGCGGCGATGGACTTGAGCTCGATAACAACGCACCCGGCGGCGAGGAGGTCGAGGCGTTGGCCTGCGATGGTGGTGTTCTTGTATCGCACGTCGATGGCGACCTGCCGGTCGGCGTTGATGCTGCGGAGCGAGAGCTCGTGGGCGAGGGCGTGCTCGTAGACAGACTCCAGGAGGCCCGGGCCGAGATGGGTGTGGACCTCGATCGACGATGCGATGACCTCGGATGCGACAGACTCAACGGCCGGATGGCACGACCCGGCACGCATCGCGGGATGCTGTGGCATCATCGCTTTCTGTTTCATCGAGTTCGTCGCGTCCATCGCGTTCAACTTCCTTATCGCGAGTTCACGCGGGTGAGGCGTTCGGCGGCGAGCCAGGCACCCGGCGTTTCGGCGGCGCGCTCGAGGAGGAGCATCATGCGATCGGGATCGCGGACGGCTGCGACGAACTCGCCCGACTCGGTGCGCGAGCCGACGACGCCCGTGCCCTCGACAGCGCGGGACTCGAGCCACTTTGGGTTGATCGCTTGGCTGGTGATGGTGTTGCCGGCGATGGAGACGCGGCTGTAGTGGTAGACGGGGGGCTTGCCGCCGGTGGGCTTGGCGACGAGGACCTCCATGATGCGCCGGCCTCGGACGGTCGCGACGCGCATGGGCATCGCTTCGTTGCCGCGGTCGGTGGTGACCTCGAGCATGTAGTCGCTTGCGGGCCAGCCGCCGGTGATGCGGACGATGTCGCCGTCGGGTGTGAGCCAGTCGCCGGTGAGGCCGGGCTCGACGATCGCGATGTCGCGCGTGATCGCCGATGGATGGCTTGTGCATGCGGCGAGCGTGAGTGCGGTGGCGGCGATGATGAGTGTTGCGAGTGTGCGCACGGTTTCGGGTCCTTGGTGAGAAGCGGGTCAGGCGCTGGCGCTTGCCATGGCGGGTTGGGTGGGGGTGAGCTCGAGGACCTTGTCGACGATGGAATCGGGGTCGATGCGGTCGGCCTCGGCTTCGAAGTTGAGCAGGATGCGGTGGCGCAGTGCGTCGTGCGCCGCGGCCTGGATGTCTTTGTTCGAGACGTGGTATCGGCCGTCGGTCACGGCGAGGACCTTGCCCGCGAGCACGAGGGCTTGGGCGGCGCGGGGGCTCGCGCCGCAGCGGACGTAGGTGTTGACCGGGCCGGTCTCGCCCCCGGCGGCAAAGCGGCCGCCGGGGTGCGTCGCGAGGCAGAGGCGGGCGGCGTACTGCTTGACGTGGTCGGCGATGACGACGCCTCGGATGAGCTGCTGCGCGTCGAGGATCTGCTGAGCATCGAGCACCGCTGAGGCTTCGGGTGTTTCGGCGCCGGTGGTGCGATCGAGGATGACCATGAGGTCGTCGAGCAGGGCGTAGCCGACGGTGATCTTGAAGAGGAAGCGGTCGAGCTGGGCTTCGGGCAGCGGGTAGGTGCCCTCTTGCTCGATGGGGTTCTGCGTGGCGAGGACGAGGAAGGGCTTGGTGAGCGTGTGGGTGGTGCCGGCGACGGTGACGGAGCGCTCCTGCATCGCCTCGAGCAGCGCGGACTGGGTCTTGGGTGTGGCGCGGTTGATCTCATCGGCGAGGACGACTTGGGCGAAGATCGGGCCGCGTTGGAACTCGAACTGTCGGCGGCCGGTGTCGGGGTCTTCGGAGACGATATTGGTGCCGATGACGTCGGCGGGCATCAGGTCGGGCGTGAACTGGATTCGGCTGAAGGGCAGGCTCAACGTCTCGGCGAGCGTGCGGACGAGCAGCGTTTTGCCGAGGCCCGGCACGCCCTCGAGCAGCACGTTGCCGCCGGCGAAGAGGGCGACGAGCACGGCGCGGACGACGGCTTGCTGGCCGACCATGACCTTGCCGATCTCGGCTTCGAGCGCGGTGAAGGTGGTGCGGAACTGGTCGCACGCGGCCTGGACTTCGGCGGGTGTTTGCTGGCCTGTGTTGTCGTGGGTTGGATTGGGAGCCATGTGGCGGTCCTCTCGGGTGGGCTAGTTCGTTGATGGGTCTTGTGGTTGGTCGTCGCCCTGCGCACGACGCTTCGCGGCGAGGAGGCGGGACATGCCCTCTTCGGGCGCATCACTCGCGTCGGGCTTGGGCTTGGTGGTCGGTTGCGCAGCGGGTGCTTGGGTGATCGGGTCGGGTGCGGCGGCGCTCGGGTCGGCTTCGAACTTGCGCGACGACACGACTGTCGGCTTCGCCGGGGCCTGGCTTGCGCGCTGGTCGATCGCTTCGCGTGCCTTGGCGCGCGCGGCTTGCAGTGACGAGAGCTCGGCGGCGGACTTGCCCGCCTTTGGCCGGGCGACGCGGAGCATCGCGCGACCAACCGCGGCCGGATCGAGTCGGACTCTTCGGATGCCGACGTCGGCGATAAACAGTGCGATCGCGGCGAGTGTGAGTGCGAGCCAGATGGGGCGTGTGGTCACGGGCATGGTCACGCCGGCGCGTCGCCAGAGGTCGGCCTGGCGGGGGTCGTCGGTGAGGACCTGGCCGCCGGTTGTTGCGGCGACTTGCCGGAGCAGGGCGGCGTTGTCTTCAAGTGCGCGGAACTCGTCGGCGAAGGGTCGCGCCACGGCGGCTTGGGCCGAGCCTTCGAGGGCGGGGCGGTCGGCGCTGGCGGGGGCGTCGTAGTTGACGCCGAGCACATAGGTGCCGGGGTCGCCCGAGGGGAAGACGCCCTGGTAGGTGCCGGGTGCGATCTGGGTGAGGTCGACGGCGAGGCCCGTGCCGTCGGGTGTTGAGGCGCGGGCGCGGAGGTTGGCGAAGTTCACGGGCTCGCCCGCGGCGTCGAGCATGTCGACGAGGACGACGGTCTCGTCGCCGCGGTTCTCGGTGGTGATGCGGACGTCGGCGGAGCCGCCGGGGCGCATGGCCCAGCGGACGTGCTGTTCCCAGAACTGCTTGAACTGCGGCCAGGCGACCCACGCGCTGCCCCAGCGGGTGGTCGCGTCGGAGGTGAAGGTGACGACCTTGCCGAGGCCGTGCTGCCATTGTGCGGCGACGGGGTCGTTCTCTTGGCCGCGGAGTGTGACGAGGGCGAGCCCTTCGCGTTCGGCGGCGACGACGTAGCCCGAGACGGGCGGCACGCCGGCGATGCCGCGCATGGGTTCGCTGGCGATGGGGATGAGCGTGGGCGAGAAGGGGTCGCCCTCCCAGATGAGCGAGCGGCGGATGGTCTGGGCTTCTTTGATGAAGATCTGCGGGACGTTTGCGAGGGCGGCCTGGGTGTTGATGGAGTAGTGTTTGCCGCCGGTGCGCTGGGAGAGGAGTGACATGCGGCGGGTGTCGCTTCCCGAGTGCGGGAAGACGCCGACGGTGGAGATGCTGATGCCCGCGTCGACAAAGTCTTGCAGCAGTGTCGTGGGCGGCATCGACGGATCGCCATCGGAGATGATGATGAGGTGGCGCTGGCCGGCGTCGACGGTGGAGAGGCCGCCGAGCGCAACTCGGAGGGATGGCGCGAAGTCTTGCATGTCGCCGAAGGTGAGGTTGTTGATTGCCTGGCGTGCGCGGGAGCCGTCGCCGACCTCGGACATGGGCATGACCCAGTCGGTGCCGGCGGTGAGGTTGTACTCGATGATGCCAGCCAGATCGAGGCGGCTGAGTGCGCCGATGGCGGCGCGTGCGGTTTGGCGGCCGAGGAAGACGCCGTTGGGCGCTTCGACGGAGTGGACGATGATCGCGAGTGCGCCGCGGGGCATCTGTCGTTTTTGGGGCGGGTCGAGGCGGATGGGCAGTGCGTCTTCGATGGGCGAGCCGATCCAGCCGCCGGCGCCGAAGGCATCGGGCCCGCCGAGCATGAGCAGGCCGCCGCCGGAGTCGTGGACGAACTGGCGGAGTTGGTCTTGCTGTGCTTCGGAGTAGTCGTACGCGGATTGGTTGAGCATGACGACCGCGTCGTAGGCGTTCCACTGCTCGAGGCTTGTGGGGGCTTGGTCGGGCGTGCGCTGCTCGGCGCTGATCTGCGCTTCGAAGAGCGCGTCCATCATGGGGCCGGCTTCTTCGCGCGCGGTCGCGAGGACGAGCACGGAGCCCTCGCCGCTGACGAAGGTGACGGCGAGTGCGCGGTTGTTCTCGGCGATCGCGTCGACGCCCGTGCCCTCGAGCGGCTCGAAGATTGCTTCGAGCCGCTGCGGGCCGGTGCTTGGCGGGATGATCGGGACAACAAGGGGATTCGTGCCCGAGTCGAGCTGCACGAGCCGGCCCAGCTCGGGCGAGTCGGGCGCGAGGTCGATCGCCTCGCCGTTGAGCAGGAGCGTGAGCCTGCCCGCGGCGGGCTTGGTCGCGGTGACGATGACGCGGACGTTGATCGTCTGCCCGGCGCGGGCGGTGGCGGGCGCGACGATTCGGTCGACGATGATCTCCGTGTCGTGGTCGTAGGTGAGGGGGAGCACGTCGATGGGCACGCCCGCGGCGCGCGCGGCTTCGGCGGCTTGCAGGAGCGAGCCGGCGGTCTCGTTGCCGTCGGACGCGATGACGAGGCGGTGCGCAGCATTGTCGGGCGAGATCGCCATCGCGAGGCGCACGGCGGCGGCGAGATCAGTCGCGTTCGGATCGACACGCGTCGTTCGTTCGATCAGTGAGTTGAGCTTGCTGGGCAGCGCTTGCACGCGGGCGTCGCGGGCGACGGTGATGACGCCGAGCTGGTCGCTCTCGACTTGCTTGTTCTCGAGCGTGCGCTCAAAATACGTGTCGGCTTGGCGCTGGAGGGGCGCGGGGACGGAGCGGGAGGCGTCAAGGATGACGGTGACTGCGACGTCCTGGGCTTCGCGGCGGAGGCTCGGCTCGGCGAGGGCTGTTGCGATGATTGCGAGCAAGAGCAATCGCACCGCGAGGGCGAGGCGGTGGGTTGTGGTGCCGAGGCCGGAGAGGCTCGCGCGGGCGAGGTAGATGAAGAGCGGCGCGAGCACGACGACGAGCAGCAGCCAGACGGGCTGTTCGAGTTGGACGGGACCGATGATCATCTGGGCACCTGCGCGATCGCGCGATCCAGCAGATGACGCGGGGCGTCGAGGGCTTGGATGCGGTTGTTGCCCGAGTCGAGGATGAAGAGTTCTTGGCCGATGCGGGCGAGTCCCCAGGGTGTTGTGAGTTGGCCGCGTGCGCCGCCGGGCTCGCCGAGTGTGGCGAGGGACTCGCCGGTGGTCAGGTCAACGCGTTGGATGCGGGCGTTGCCGAACTCGACGATGAGTGCGGTGCCGTCGGGCAAGAGCTCGAGGCCGTAGGGATAGTTGAACTGGCCCGGCGCGTCGCCGGGCGCACCGATCCATCGACGGAGCGTGCCGTCGAGGTCGAAGACGCCCACGCGGTGGTTGCACGCGTCGGTGATCACGAGCGCGGGTGCGCCTTGGAGTGTTGTGATGCCGAGGGCTTGCGGGCGGTTGAATTGGTTTGGTCCGTCGCCAAAGGTGCCGATGCTTGCGATGTTGGTGTGGTCGGCGCTGAAGACTTGCACGCGGTCGGCGCCGCCATACTCGCTGACGTAGATGCGTGTGGCGCGGCCGGCGTCGTCGGTGAGGACGGCGATGTCGGTGGGATAGATGAACTCGCCGAGGCCTTCGCCGTAGGTGCCGAACTGGTCGATGGGCTCGGCGAGGTTGGCGGGGTCGTAGATGAGGACGCGGTGGTAGTGGGTGTCGGCGAGGTAGAGGCGTTGGTTGCCTTGGGCGTCGGGCGCGATGGTGAGGCCGCAGGGCATGCCGAGGGATGACTCGGGCGTCTTCGCGACTTGGGTCGCGCGGCCGGTGGTTGGGTCGATCGCTTGGAGGCGGGCGGTTTTGTCGATGATGTAAAGATGCGAGCCATCGGTCGCGATAGCGCGGGGGTAGGAGAACTGTCCGGGGCTAAGGCCGATCTCGCCGATGGTGCGCGCGTTGGTGAATGGTGCCGCGGTGTGGGGGTCGCTGCGGGTGCAGCCGGTGGCGGCGGCCTGCGTGAGGGCGGCGATGCCGGCTGCGGTTGCAGCGATGAGTGCTCGGCGGTGGGCGGGGGCGGCGCGGGGGGGCACGCGGGGTTCCGGTCTGGGCGGGCCTTCGGGGGGAAGGCTGGCGTGGCGGGGAGAAGGCGGTCGGCACGAGCGTGCGGATGGGGAACGGTCTCCCATCGGACGCATGGTGAGTCTACAGGTTCGGACGTTTCTATCCGTTTCTCGGGCGGCGGGTTTCGCGCGTTACTCGGAATCGCTTCGGAGCTGGGTCGGCGGGCGGGTGGCGATCTGGAGGGCGATGCCCGCGGCGAGGGCGAGGACGATGCCGACGCCGACGATCTGAATGACGCCCGCGGCGAGGGCGTCGAGGCGGAGGAAGTGGAGCTCGTCGAGGAATTGGCGGGCGAGCGAGCGGGTGCCGACGGGCGTGAGGATGACCGCCGCCTCGATCTCGTGGAGGCTGAGCAGCGCGAGGATGAGCCCCGCGGCGGCGAGGGCGGCGCGATGGGCGGGGGTGAGGGTGGCGAGTCGAGCGAGGGGAGAGCGGACGCCGTCGGATTGGGCGAGGTCGAGGCGGGCTGGGGGCTCGCTGCGGGCGATCCAGAGGCCGAGCAGGGCCGGCACCCACCCGAAACGGGCGATTGCGGCGAGGATGAGGATCGCGCGCGTGTCGGCGATGGCGGGGGTAGGTGTGTAGAAGGATGCGAGGGCCGAGGCGATGAGCACGCCCGGCATGAGGCCGGCGATAAGCAGGAGGGCGAGGGCGGCGCGCGTGGTCCAGAGGCTGAGGCGGGCGGGGCGGGGTCGGCTGAGATTGCTGGCGGCATGGGCAAAGGCGGCCGCGATGAGCATGCCGACCGGGGCGATGAGGGCGGCGGTGATGGCGGCATCGGTGACGGCCCGGCTTGAGAGCGTCCAGAACTTGGGCAGGTCGGCGGGGCTTGTGAGCACGGAGGCGAAGAGGCCGAGCGGCAGGGCGATGCCCAGGGTGAGGAGGAGGACGGTGATGATCGAAGCGCTCGCGGGCGCGGGGCGGCTGAGCTTGGGTGGGTCGAGCGTGTCGCGGATGGGCTTGACGAGTGCGATCGAGATTGCGACCGCGGCGGCGGCGGCGATGAGGACGAGCGGCCAGGCGGCGAGCCAGGCGCGGTGGTGCTCGGCGGGGGGGAGTTGGGCGAGGGCGAGCCAGACGCGGAGGGCGAGGGTCTTTGCTTGGGCGAGGTGCAGCGGGACGGCCGACCCGAGGCAGATCAGGCCGACGGCGGTGATGGAGAGGGTGATGGATGGCGCGAGCAGGCGTGCGAGGGCGAGGGCTCGGCGGAGCGGGGATGGGACGTCGAGGGCGAGGGCGTCGAGCGTGTCGTCGCCGACGCGTTGCAGTCGGAGGCCGATGAGGAGTGCGGGGATGGGCCAGAGGCAGAGCGTGAGGCCGAGGAGTGCGGTGAGTTTCGCAGCGATCATCGGTGCGCTGGTTGGAAGTGAGCCGGGCTCGGCTGTGGTTGCGAGGTGGATGAGCCAGTCGCCGATGGGCGTGCGCGGTGCGCGGAGGATCGAGAGGCCCGCGTAGGCGAGATACGTCGGCATGAGCAGCGGCAGCGGGATGAGCGCGACGAGCCAGGAGCGGTTTCGGCGGATCAGCCAGGCGGGGAGGATCGCGATGAGCGTGCTCAGCGCGGCGATGGAGAGCGCCCAGCCGAGCGAGGCGGCGAGCGCGGGAGCAATTGCTGGGACGACGACGGCCGACGTGTCGCTTGCGGTGGAACCACGGGCGAGTGTGTGCTGGAGGGCGACGACGACGGCGTGGGCGAGTGGGAGCGCGATCGCGGCTGCGATAAACGCCGCCGTGGGCGCGATGAGCAGGAGTGAGAGGCGCGATGGCGCGAGGCGTGCCATGGGCGCGAGGATATGGGCTTGCGCGGTGGTGCTGGGCAGCGAGCGAGTTGGTTTGCGCTGGAGATGCTGATGGTCGTGTGCCGCAGGTGAGATCGTGCTGCTCGGGCTATCATTGCGGCCATGCCTGCAGCACCGGCCAAGACACGTTCTCCGAAACGAAGCACGCGATCTACGCGATCATCGCGATCGACACCTGCGAAGAAGGCCGTCGCACCTGAGGTCGCGCGGCAGACAAAGCTGCGTGCGGCGGCTCGGGACGCGGAGGCCGATTGGTTCTTGGTGACCGATCCGAACGACGTGGCGTACCTGACCGGGTTTCTTGGCGGCGACAGCTACTTGCTGATACCCGCGAAGGGCACTCGGGGCAAGGGCGTGGTGATCAGCGATTTCCGGTATTGGGAAGAGCTCGAGCCGCTGAAGCCGAGGCTGAAGGTTCATATCCGGACGGGCTCGTTCGCCGCGGCGCTGCGTGAGCTGTTTGGCGATCTGGATGTTCGCCGGTGCGCGGTGCAGGCCGAGCATTTGACGGTTGCCGAGCGGCGCGTGCTTGCGAAGGCGGTGGGCAGCCGGAAGCTCGCGGACACGATCGGTGTTGTGAAGCGATTGCGTGAGCGGAAGGACGCGGCGGAGGTCGCGATGATCCGCAAGGCGATCCGTGTGCAGGAGGCGGCGCTCGAGGCGCTGCTGCCGACGATCAAGCCGGGGCAGACCGAGCTTGAGGTGTGCGCACGGCTCGAGCACGAGATGAAGGCGCGCGGATCGAGCGAGCCGGGCTTTACGACGATCGTTGCGGCGCGGGCGAACGGCTCGTTCCCCCACTACCGCCCGGCGAAGGTGAAGCTCGCGAAGAACCAGCCGCTGCTGATCGACTGGGGCGCGAAGGTCAACGGATATCACGGCGACATGACGCGGACTTTCTCGCTGGGCAAGTGGCCCGCGAAGGTGCGCGAGATCTATGGCATTGTGCTCGAGTCGCATCTCGCGGCGGTCGCTGCGCTTCGGCCCGGGGTGACCACGCGTGAGGTTGACGCGGCATCGCGCGATGTGATTACCAAGGCGGGGTACGGCGACATGTACGGGCACGGGCTTGGGCACGGGCTTGGTCTGGAGATCCACGAGGATCCCCGGATGAACCCGCTGTACGAGCCGACGCCGATCGAGGAGGGCATGGTCGTGACGATCGAGCCCGGGATCTATTTGCCGGGTATCGGCGGCGTGCGGATTGAGGATGATTTCGTGGTGACGGCGACGGGTTCGAAGAACCTGTGCACGCTGCCCAAGACGATCGAATGGTCGACGCTTTAGGTGTCGGCCGGGTGCGTCGCGTTGCGTGACGCTTTGATGGGACTTGCGACATGATCGATATCCGGAAGCTCAAGGAACTGGTTCGGTTGATGGTCGAGAACGACCTGTCCGAGCTGGACATGCGCGATCAGGAAGAGACCGTGACGATCAAGCGTGGGCCAAGCGACGCGATCGTAATGCCGCAGGGGTATGCGCCCGTCGCGGCACCGGCGGCGGCGCCCGCTGCGGCACCGGCGGCTGCTGACAACGGCGCGGCTGCTGCGAGCGCAGCGGCGGACGCGGGGCTCGTTGCGATCGAGAGCCCGATGGTCGGCACGTTCTACTCGGCGCCGAATCCGGATAGCCCCGAGTTTGTGAAGGTCGGCGCGTCGATCGGCGCCGACTCGGTGGTGTGCCTGATCGAGGCGATGAAGGTCTTTAACGAGATCAAGGCCGAGTGCTCGGGCACGATCGAGAAGGTGCTCGTGGGCAACGGGCAAGCGGTCGAGTTCGGCGAGAAGCTGTTTCTTGTCCGTCCGAACTGACGGTTTCGTACGGACCGGCTGGTCTCTACAAGTGCTACGCGCGGGCGGCGTGGTCGGCGGGGCCGATGAGCGCGTCCGGCGCAGGAAGGTCGTCGCCTGATGTTCAAGCGAGTGCTGATTGCGAACCGGGGTGAGATCGCGCTGCGGATTCTGCGCGCGTGCCACGAGCTGGATGTCGAGGCGGTGTGCGTGTATTCCGAGGCGGATCGCGAGGCGCCGTATCTTCGTTTGGCAGATCGCGCGATCTGCATCGGGCCCGCGCCTGCCAAGGACAGCTACCTGAACATTCCCAGGCTGATCTCCGCGGCCGAGGTCGCGGATGTCGACGCGATCCACCCCGGGTATGGATTCCTCGCGGAGCGCGCGGACTTCGCGGCGATCTGCCGGGATTGCAAGATCGAGTTCATCGGCCCGAGCCCCGAGGCGATGGCGAAGCTGGGCGACAAGGTCGAGTGCAAGCGCACGGCGAAGCTGGCGAAGGTGCCGATTTTTCCGGGGTCCGAGGGCGCGATCGACGACGAGGATGAGGCGGCGAAGATCGCCGAGGAGATCGGGTACCCGGTGATCATCAAGGCCGCGGCGGGCGGCGGCGGGCGGGGCATGCGCGTCTGTCGCAACGAGCCGGCGCTGCGGACGAACCTGCGTGCGGCCGGTCAAGAGGCGCTTGCAGCCTTTGGCAACGGCGCGGTGTTCATCGAGAAGTTTCTCGAGCACGCGCGGCACATCGAGGTGCAGGTGCTCGGCGACAAGCACGGGCACGCGGTGCACCTCTGGGAGCGGGACTGCTCGCTCCAGCGGCGGCACCAGAAGGTCGTCGAGGAAGCGCCGGGGCCGGGCATCGAGCGGAAGAAGATCGGCTCGGTCGCCGAGGGCGCGGCGCGGCTCATCAAGACGGCCGAGTATGCGGGCGCGGCGACGGTCGAGTTCTTGATGGACGACAAGCAGAACTTCTACATGCTCGAGGTCAACACGCGGGTGCAGGTCGAGCACCCGGTGACGGAGATGATCACGGGCGTGGACATCGTGAAGAAGTCGATCCAGATCGCGGCGGGCGAGGAGATCGGGCTTCGGCAGAAGGACATCCAGGTGCGCGGGCACTCGATCGAGTGCCGCATCAATGCGGAAGACCCGGCGAAGAACTTCATGCCGAGTGCCGGCACCGTCGAGACGTACGAGCCCGCGGGCGGGCCTGGCGTGCGGGTCGATTCGCATGTGGTGCCCGGGTACCGCGTGCCGCCGAATTATGACTCGATGGTGGGCAAGCTGATCGTGCACGCGGACACACGCGAGGAGGCGCTGGTGCGGATGGCCCGGGCGCTGCGTGAGTTCCGCGTCGGGCCGATCAAGACGACGATGCCGTTGCAGCTTGATCTGATGCTCAACAGCGACTTCCGGAAGGGTGGGGTTGATATCCACTATCTGGAGCGGCTGCTGAAGGCGCAGGGGTAGCTGATCGATCCGGCGACGGAGGTCCGCTATGGCCCAACACCGCACAACGCTCTGGCGGCCGCTCTCCGTACGAGCCGCGTGCTTGAATGTCGCGGCACAAACGTACATGAGCGGGCGGGTTTTTCGTGTCGATTTTGACGATCGCCGCTTGGATGGTTCCCACAGGGTGTTTTGCACGGTTCCCGACGGTTGTCGCGTAGTGCGTTTCGCTTCGGGGCGTTGGCCTGCGGGTAGGGCATATATCGCGGGCTCGATCGTCATGATCGCGCTCTCGGTTGCGTTCTTTATTGGTTTCGCGCTGTTGGCGAAAGACGCTGGATCGTGGGCTGTGACTCCCGCGATCGTATTCGTCACACTACCCATCGCGATTGCAGTCTTCGAGTCGTATCGATTCTCCCAACAGTCTGTGCGAATCAATGCGATGTTCGATGGTGCGGGACGTGTGCGAAGCGGTGTGTTCACTGTTCTCGGAAAGCGATTTTGTGTCGGTGATCAAGCGCTCCTTGCACGTGGCGGGAGCGCGTGGAAGACGCACTCGGCGCAGTTCATATGGTTCGTCGGGGACGACCCGATGACGTTGCGACCAATGCTCACATGCGACGGGCACTACATGCCGCTGGCGAAGTCGGGCGTTGATCTTCGATTGTCTGAGCACGGGGCGTGGGCCGAGCTGGCGACGTTCACGAGCAACGCGCCGCGCCGGTCCGAGCCTACGGACGACTAGGCACGCTCGCTCCGCTTCCTCACGGGCGCGGCTCGTTGATGCGCTGTGCGGACGGACACGTTTTGACCAACAGAAAACGGGCCGCCCTCTCTCTGTGAAGGGCGGCCCGCGGTCTTTTCGTGCGCACGTTTGTTTGGGTCAGGAACGTGCTTCGAGGCGTGTTATTAGGCGCGGCGGCGACGGCCGGCGACCAGACCACCCATGCCGACGAGGGCGAGGGAGGCGGGTGCGGGGACGATGCCGGGCTGGGCGGTGAAGAGCCAGTCACTCGCGGTGACGTGGTTGGTCTGGGTGGTGTGGTTGACCCAGCCCCAGCCGGAGATGCCGCCCCAGCCGCGGTGGCCGGAGTTGTCACCCTCGTCGCCGAGGCGGAAGCTGAAGCCGCCTGCGCGCTTGTCCCAGAGGGAGATGGTGTCGCCGAGGGGGGTCTTGATGGTGCCGGTGTTGGCCATGTCGGCGGTGTCGACGATGACGTCGTCGTCGCCGCCGGCGAGCTGGACGCCCATGTCGTAGGTGAAGTCGATCTCGTAGAGGCCGGCGTATGCGTCGGCGGCGTAGCCAGAGCCGGTGTCACGGCCGCCCTCGGCCTTGCCGAAGATACGGAGCTCGGTGCCGTTGTAGGTCATGAACATCTCGGAGTTCGGCGCTTCGAAGTCGAAGGTGAAGATGTCGTGGCCCGAGGTCTCGTCGTAGAGCTCGTCGAGGCGGAAGCCGTAGGCGGGGGTGCTGGCGCTGCCATCGGGGTGGTTGCCGAGGACGTAGCCGCCGACGGGGATGGTGACGGCCGAGGCGGTCGATGCGCCAGCGGCCAAGGCCGCGAGGGCGGCGATGCTGATGATGCGGGACATGTCTTGTTCTCCTCTTTCTATCTCGATTGGACCCTTCGGGGTGTCTTAAGTCCCAAAAAGGTGAAGTAGCAGCGCGGCGGAGCCGTGAGCTGCGGACGGACACAGTCGCAATGTTGCCGATTGCGACACCGCATTCAAGGGTTGGGCTTGAAAAAAATGCCCATTATCAGTGGTCAAACACCCGGTTCGGGTCTCGGTAGGAATTACACCAATACTGTCATTGGCCACTCCGGTGGGTTCACCGGGTACACCTGGAGGGGGTGGCTGGTGGACTTGCTGGGGCTGCGCCTGGGGGGGCTGGCGGTCAGCCGCCGGGGAGGTGCTTGTCGATCCAGTCGTCTTGGCGGAGGACGGATGCGCGGTTGCGGCGGTCGCGGGCTTCGGCGCGCCGCTGGGCGAGGCGGAACAGGCCTCGGGCGGGGCTGGTGGCGGCCATCTCGTCGCTGCTCGCGCGGCGCGCGAGTTGACCCGCGAGATGGCGGGCGTGCTGCTGGGGGAGCTCGTCTTCGAGGGACGCGAAGAGTTGAGACGAGCCCGGATCGCCCTGGCGACCGGCACGGCCGATGAACTGGCGGTCGATGCGCTGTGCGGCGTGGAGCTCGGTGAGCAGGACGTGCAGGCCGCCGGCTTCGCGGGCGCGCGGGTCGAGGCGGATGTCGGTGCCTCGGCCTGCCATGTTGGTCGCAACGGTGATGTGCCCGGCGTGGCCGGCGCTTGCGATGACGTCGGCTTCGTCCTTGTCGAAGTTGGCGTTGAGGACGCGGTGCGGGAGGCCTCGGGCGGTGAGGCGTTCGGCGATGTACTCGCTCGCAGCGATCGAGCGTGTGCCGACGAGCACGGGGCGGCCAGTGCGGTGGATTTCTTCGATCGATTCGACGATCGCGTTCCACTTGGTCTCGGCGGTGCGGAAGAGGCGCATGGGCATCGCGACGCGGGCGATCGGGCGGTTGGTCGGGATGACGGTGACGGGCCGGCTGTAGACGGTTTCCATCTCGCCCTTGGCGTCGGCGGCGGTGCCGGTCATGCCGGCCATGAAGGGATACGAGCGGAAGAAGCGTTGGAAGCTGAGCCGGGCGAGGGTCTCGCGGTCGGCGGTGACGTCGAGCCCTTCTTTGGCTTCGACGGCTTGGTGCAGGCCGTGCTCCCAGGATCGGTCGGGAAGGAAGCGACCGGTGTATTCGTCGACGATGACGATTTGCCCTTCGACGATCTGGTACTGCTGGCCGTGCTTGTAGCAGTGCTTGGCGACGAGGGCCTGGCGGACGAGCTCGTCGGCTCGGCGCGCAGCCCGCCAGATGGGCTCTTCGAGCTGGGCGTACATCTGCTCGGCGCGGTGCTCGCCGCGATGCTTGAGGTCGGCCTTTCGGCGGAGGTGGTCGACCTTGTAGTCGGGGCCCTCGTCGAGCTTGGCGGCGATTCGGGCGGCGTCGCGATAGATCTGGGCCATCTCGTCCTCGCGGCGCGAGCGGGCGATGATGAGCGGGACGACGCCTTCATCGATGAGCACGGCGTCGGCCTCGTCGACCATCGCGGCTTGCAGTCCCGGCACGATCGGTCCCATGCCCGAGGCGTTGGGCCCGCCCATGCGGCGCAGGTGCTGGCGGCCGGCCCAGGCGGTGTGCATGGGGCCCATCCGGATCTGGTCGCGGAGCCAGTCGGCGGTGATCTGCTTGGGCGTGCCGTAGACGATGTCGCGGGTGTAGATCTCCGCGCGGGCTTGGGGGTCGTCTTCTTGCTGGATCGCGCCGACGCTGCAGCCGCAGCGGTTGTAGATGTCGGTGCGGCCCTCGGCATCGCGCTTGGCGAGGTAGTCGTTGACGGTGAAGACGTGCAGGTGGCGGTGCTGCCAGGCGATGAGCGGGGCGGCGATGGAGCCGGTGAGGGTTTTGCCCTCGCCCGTGACCATCTCGATGATCCGGCCGTGGTAGAGGCCCATCGCGCCCATGAGCTGGACGACGTACGCCTCCTCGCCGGTTGCGCGTCGCGCGACCTCGCGGGTGCATGCCATTGCTCGGCGGACGGCTTCTCGGTCTTGCTTGCCGCGGACGAAGCGCTCGCGGATGGTCGCGACGGTGTCGTCGAGCGCGGCGTCGGACATGTTGCGATGCTCGGCGGCGAGCGTGTCGATGAGCTTTGCCTCGCTCATGAGCCACGAGCCGCGTGCGCCGGCGGAGCGGACCTTCATGGTGCCCCGGCCGTAGATCGCGTCGAGGCCAGTGCGGAACTCGGGCTTGACGCGGCGGGAGCGCGTGAAGGCGTGCAGGGCGTGGTAGCGGGTGAGGGCTTGGGACATGACGGAGGCGTGTGTTTACATCGCGGGCTAGAGGACGACCTTGCCCTGGATCATCTTGTGCAGGCGGTCGGCCCATTGGACGAGCAGCGGCTTGGGCGGCAGGGTGAAGCGCAGGCGGACGCGCTCGCCGGGGGCGCCGGTCCAGTAGGTCGCGGCGTCGTCAGCAGTGTCGAGCTGGGGCGCGAGGTACATGACGAACTGGGCTTGCTTTGCCTGGAGCCCCGAGCGGTCGTCGGCGGCGGTTTCGATCTGGCCGCCGCCTGCGAAGCCGAGCGCCGCGTGGGGGAGCTGGCTTTGTCCGGAGTCGATGACTCGGGTTGGGATTGCGTCGACGGAGCGGGCGGGCTCGGAGACGAGGCGGGCCTGGGCGGTGTAGTTGTCGCTGCCGAGCTGGAAGTGCCAGGCGGCCTCGCTCTGGCCGAGGGCGGCGGCGATGCGGAGCGTGCTGGGATCAACGACCTCGCAGATCGCCGTGCCGGGCTCGGCGTACTTGCCGAGCAGGGCGAGCGGGTCTTGGCCGACGATGACGCCGTCGTGCGGGGCACGCACGATGAGTTCGGTGAGCTTGGTGCGGTGGTGCTCGGCTTGGGTCTCGAGCGCGGCGATGCGGTCGCGGGCGACCTGCGCGCCGGCGGGCGAATTCAGCAGGAGCTGACGCTCGCGCGACTCATACTCGGCCAGCTCGGCAAGGGCCAACGCAAGCTCGGCGCTGCGCTCGGGGCTCTGCGCGGTGAGGATCGGGTCGCCCTCGCGGACGACGTCGCCCGGGCGGACGTGCACCTCGGTGACGAAGCCCTCGACGGTGACGAAGACTGCGGTTTCGGTTTCGGACTGCACGACGCCGACAGCCCGGCGGTGGTCATCGAAGGGGATGAGCCCAAAGGCGATGACGCCGAGGACGATCATGCCGATGGTGGCGTAGATCGCCCGGCTGCGCTTCTCGACGAGCTGCGGGCTCGAGGCGAGCCAGTGCGTGAGCTTGCCCACGGGTAGGAAGAACCACATCGCGGCGGTCCATATCGCGAGGACGAGGCCCAACGCGAACATCTTGCCCATGACGTAGAGGGTGATCGAGATGAAAAGGAAGACGCGGTATGCGAGGGCGAGGATGCCGTAGGTCAGGAGGATGGCGTACTCGCCGGGGAGTGTGGTCGGGGGGACCTCGTTTTCCATGCCGAAGGCGTATCGCTTGAAGTAGTACTTGAGGAGGTTGGTCGAGCGCTGCATGAGGTTGGGCACCTCGAGCAGGTCGGAGAGGATGTAGTAGCCGTCGAACCGCATGAGCGGGTTGGCGTTGAAGAGGATCGTGGAGACCGACGCGGTGAAGATGACGTTGTAGGCGATTTGCTTGGTGAGCGAGCCGTCTTGGGTGGAGAGCCAGACGAAGGCGGCGACGGCGGCGACGGCGAGCTCGAAGATCATGCCGCCGGCGCCGACGGCGATGCGTCGCCACTTGTTGTCGAAGGCCCACGCCGAAGACGCATCGACATAGGGCGCGGGGAAGAGCACGAGGAGCATGAAGCCGAACTCGGGTATGTGCCCGCCGAAGCGTTTGCATATGACGCCGTGGCCCGTCTCGTGGATCGCCTTGGTGACGATGAAGACGACGATGAGCCAGGGCCAGTTGCTCGGCGCGATGGTCGAGCCGAAGCCCTCGGTGAGTGCCTGCCAGTTGGGCAGGAGCATGACCAGGGCCGTGATAATCAGTGCGCACCAGGCGATGAAGCCGACGCGGTTGAGGATCGGGCGGAGCACGGGCTCGATCCACGCGAGCATGCGATCCGGATTGAAGATCCGGATGCGGAAATACATGATGCCGATCGCCTGCTGGGTGGCCTTCTTTTTCAGGCGTTCGCGACCCCGGCGGAGGAGCTGCTCGGTCTCGGGAGCGGCGTCGGCCGAGAGGAGGTTGGCGTTGTAGAGCTGGCTGAGCAGCTGGATGACTTCGTTTTGGGTGGGCGCCGCGTCGCCGTGCTTTGCGAGCGTGATGTTCCAGACGTCTTCGACGGTGCGCGCGCCATCGAGCAGCCCGACGAACTCGTGGGCGACGGGGCTGAGGCGGTAGTACTGGTTGCTGGATGGATCATGCACGACGTGCCAGCGGCGGCCTCGGTAGAGCTGGCGCGTGATCTGCGTGTGCGGACGAAGGCGCGGCTTCATCGCGCGGACGCGGTGCCAGAAGGGGCTGAATGTTGGGCGTTCGGCCAAGGGTTAGGTCCTTACCACCACAGCCAGAGTCGGATGGTGTCGCGGATGCGGCGGGTGCCGATGTCGATGAGGGTGCGCTCGCCGGTGTCGAATTTCACGAGGCCTTCCATGCCCGGGCGCATCCAGGGGGCGGAGCCGGTGAGGGCGGCGCGGACCTCGAAGGTGTTCGTGCCCTCGTCGGGCTGGGCGAGGGGGACGATGCGTTCGGGGGTGACCTCGAAGCGTTGGGCGGGGAAGGCTTTGGTCGCCATGTCGCCCTCGCTCGCGTCTTGGATCAGGCGGATGTCCGAGTCTGGCACGCGGGCGATGACGACCATGTCGTCCATCGCGGCGACTTCGTAGAGGGCCTGCCCGAGCTCGATCGATGCGCCGAGCAGGTCGCCAAGGTCGCCGGCGATGACCGTGCCGCCGATCGGGGCGCGGATGGCGGCCTGGCCGATGCGGAACTCGATGAGCTCCAGCCGTGCGCGCGCCTGGTCGGCTTGGGCCTGGGCCTGCTGGGCCTCGGCGAGCTTGCCCTCGTTGAGCGAGGTGTCGGCCTGCTTTTCGGCGCGGAGGATCTCGGCGAGCACGTCCAGCCGCTGGAGCTCGAGCTCGGTCACGTCGAGCTGGGCGAGCAGTTGGCCCTGCTCGACGCGAGCGCCGGGCTCGATGCCCTCGGGCACGGTCGCGATGACGCCCGCGAATGGTGCGGAGATGGTGCGTTTGGTGCGGGGCTCGACGGTGCAGGGGGCTTCAACTCGGTAGGGCACCTGGATGAAGATGACCGCGAGGAGGAGGAGCATGACGGCGATGCCGCCGAGCTTCCAGACGGTGTGCTTGGGGCCGACGAACCAGCCCGCGGCGTGGATCGTCGAGTCCATCGCGCGCAGCGGGAGCATGCGGTCGTCGCTGCGACGGATGCGCATGACGGGCGCAACAAGATCGAGCGTTGCCTGCAGGATCTCGAGGAGCGTGGCGTCGAGGGGATGCTGGGCGTCGGCGGACTCGACGGTGAGCACGCCGACGACGGTGTCGTCAACGCGGAGTGGCAGGCTTGCGACGGTGAGCTTGGCGTCGCCGGCGACGAGATCGCGGTGGGCGTGGGTCACGGCCTGTGCGAGGAGCACGTCGCCGCCGGGGCCGGTCTCGGCGGGGGCGGGGAACATGACGGGCTGATCCTGGTCGAGCGCCTCGTCCATGGCGGCCTCGACCATCTGGACCATCCTCATGCGGCGGTCGATCTGCTCGGTGTCGCTGATCGCGATGACCTTGACGCGCTCGCCCTCGCCCTTTCGGCCCAGGCCCTTGCACCAGCCGAGCGCGACGCGGTCGGCGTGCAGGTGACGCATGAGGTCGTTGACGAGCTGGATGGTTGCGCCCTTGAAGCTCGTCGCGGTGTTGAGCGTTGAGATGAGGGTGGCAGCGAGATCGAGCGATGTGGTTGCGGCGCGGGTCTCGCGGAGGGACTGGTTGGCCCCGTGCGTGTGGGCGTAGCCCGCGACGAGCTCGGCGAGGGCGGCGGTGGTCTGCATCGCCTGCTTCGAGCGGTTCTCAACCAGCAGCGTCGCGACGTGGGCCGAGCCGACGCCCGCCATTTGGCCCGAGCCCGGTTGTGTCACGCCGATCGCGACGGGGACGGCGATGAGCTGGGCGGAGGGCAGGTCGTAGTAGGTGCCCTCGCCGGCGTCGATGCTTGCGATGTGCAGGCTGTTGGTCGCCAGGGCCTGGAGCGCGGCGCGCTTGGCTTGGGCCTCGGCGTGCAGGGGCGCGGTGTTCTCGCCGGGCTCGACGGCGACGGGCGGCGACTCGCTTGGCGCGGCGGCGTTCTGCGGCGGCCAGACGAGGCGCACGCGCGGCTCGGCGAAGCCCGGATCATCGCCCGATGCCGAGGGGATCGAGATGATCGCGGCTTGGCGCGCGCCGCAGACTTGGGCAAGCACGCCGAGCAGGCGGGCGAGGAAGTCGGCGTCGTCGGCGGCGGGCTTGACCAGCTCGCTGACGATGCGCTGCCACGCGGGGTTGTGGACCTTGGTCTGCTCGTTCATCGGCCGGCTCCGGTCAGCAGGACATCGCTGGGCTCGGCGAACGAGACCCAGCAGCCGATGCCCGCGACGAGCAGCTCGGGGTTGGGCAGCTCGACACGCACGCGGCGGGTGGCGCTGGCGGCGTCGGCGGTGGGCGAGACCTCGATGACGCGGGCCTCGCGGATGACGGCCTCACCGGGGAGGTTCATGAGGACCCACGCGGGCGAGCCGGGCTCGAGCGAGAGGGTCATGGTGCTGGCGGTGGGTGCGGGCACGTCGATCCAGAGGGGATCGATCTGCACGACGCGGATGGCGGGCTCGGAGTCGCCGATCGACTGGCCCAGCTCGACGACGACGGTGTCGACGATGCCATCGAACGGGGCGTGGACGCGGAACTTTTGGACGCGGGCCTCGAAGCGTTCGACGGCGGCCTGCTCTTGCTCGAAGTTGTTCTTGGCGATGCGGACATCGATCGCGGCGGTCGAGGCTGCGAGGCGGGCGCGGTCGAGCTCGATCTCGTTGATGCCGTCGGCGGCGAATGCCTGCTCGGCCTTTGCGAACTCGACCTTCGCGAGCTCGGCCTGCTCGACGGCGCGTTGGACGGGCAGGTCTTCGCGGGCGCGGATGCGCTGTGCTTCGAGGAGTGCGAGGTCTTCGACGTCGTCGCCTCGGAGGAGCAGGTCACCCTCGCGGACGACCTGGCCGCCCACGACGGGGACGGCGATGACGCTCGTGGGCAGGCTGAAGCCCATGATCGCGTCTTTGCTCGGGCGGGTGACGGCCTTGTGCCCGCCGAAGTCGCGGGCGACCTGGGCGGCGGTGCGGACCGTGTCGGCCGGCTCGGCTTGCGATGCGGCGGCCGGCGCGACGAGCATCGCGGCGGAGGCGAGCAGGGCGGAGGCGGTGAGCGTTTGGAGGGTCATGCGGCGTCCCTAGGGATGTGGGGAGGTGGGGTCGGGGGCACAGTGGCGTGGCCGAGGGGGTGTTATGCACGCGTTGCGGCCCGTGGGGCGTGTTTTCGCGGGCGAGGCCGACCCGCGACGGGGCGCGTGTGGTCGGGCAATACCCCGTGCTGGGTCGGGGGCGGTGTCGTGGCGCGGGCTATCGT
>ERZ1740070.357-NODE-357-length-32119-cov-6.431668_pt1 | contig 32119 bp, 29 predicted proteins | sample MGYA00581734_ERZ1740070 | MGnify/ENA primary metagenome ERZ1740070 (study PRJEB43018, sample SAMN04849744) | marine metagenome | isolation source: floating plastic debris | place: Pacific Ocean | collected 2008-09-01 | study: EMG produced TPA metagenomics assembly...
CAGGTAGATGACACCCAGGTAGATCTAAAATTAACGGCGTTTATTCCCAACAACTACATTGCCGACACCGATCAAAAGATGAGCATCTATCGCTCACTGGTGGCTGCTGACACAAAGCGAGAGCTAATGCAGATTGTGACCGACCTAAACGACCGGTTTGGCACCATTCCAGCAGCGGTAGAACAACTTGTAAAAATGCTAGAGCTAAAGCAGATTGCCAAACCGTTGGGCTTTGCCAAGATTAAGCCGGAGGGTAAACAGCACATTGTGATGGAAACACCGATGGAGGCCCCGGCCTGGAAGCTGCTGCATGAGAAGGTACCGGGACATTTGAAATCTCGGTTTATATATGCATCGGGCAAGGTGACGGTGCGCGGTCTGGGTGTAATGAAACCGGATAAACAGCTGGAGAATTTGATTGAGTGGTTAGGGTATATGAGGGGAGCGTTGAATGAGCCTGCATTGGCCGGTAATGGGGTTTCGTAAAATTGGTTGTAGTTTGACCTGTTGGGTTTCGTTAACTCAACCCAACCTACGAGAGGGTTGGCGAGGTAGCAACAATCCAATTAGCAAAGCATCGGGCAGCGTGATTTAGCGCGCGAGTGTAGCGCGCTAAGAAACTGACTGGCGCTTACGATAAGCATACTGCCCATGGATATTGACAGAGTAGGGCACAGCATATGTGAGCAGTCCGGCGAGCCAGCGAGCGGGCGTCATTTTGCCATTAGCCAGGGCAGGACCGTGGTTAATGCTGAAAAGGAGAGTGCCAACAACCATCGCAACCTTTGCGGCATCAGGGCTGAGATCGCGATCAGTAAGGGCAGAAAAAAAGCCTTTCATAGCCAAAAATGATATTAAACAGTTTATGTCAAGCAGATATTTTAAAATTTAACATAAAATGTATCAAATCGAACAGTTTGAAGGCAGGTAATCTAGTCAGCTACCCGCATTGGGCGCACGGCAGTGACGCCCCTACCCCTTTAATTGAGAATTAACACATAACGATTAATCCACTGCCGAATTCCATTTGGATATCCGTCTTCCATTTCCATTGCAGGCATTCCATGTTCATCTAGCACCGTCTCAATCCGCCGATGTGCCTCTGGTAGCCGATCAAACTGAATGCTGGGAAACGCATGGTGCACTGCATGATAATTTAGCCCGCCAATCAGCCAGCTAAACCAATGACTAGCCTGCAGATTTCGAGAAGAATATAGCTGTGTCAGCTGATGACCGCCCGCTTTTTGCCATAGGCCATAATGCTCTAAATGTGCTCGAGTTTGAGCAATGACGCCAATAACCCGTTCTAAACACAGCCAGAACAACAAATAGCGTAAAACGCTGGCCTGCGAAAGAATAACAACTGTAATTAAACAGGCTTGGACGATTCCCATACCTAACAAATCTGCCAATAGCTGAAACTTCAATCGTGGCAGGAGTTCTTGAAATCGTCGTCCACCCACCAGAGTTTTAACAACGATTCCCAAACCGCCCAAAATAAAGACATCGAGTAGCCACTGATGACGCATGTACCATCGCACTAGGGGGGATGCTTCGTGATATTCTTTTTCAGTCCACTGTATTCGTTCTGGATCGCGCAGATCTAGACCATTCCAGCCATGGTGTAAACGATGTAGCTCTGAATAAACACCCACTGGCCAGAGCATTGGCCAAGAGATAATTCGTGCTAATGTCTCTTCGATGATGGGCCAACCTAAAAGTGTGTGATGAATCGCATCGTGGGTGCAGATTAGCCAAAATGCATAAAACATTCCAGCGATAACGGTCCAAAGCCAAAATCCAATTTCAGCTTCTGTTGTCCAGGCTAGCGTTATACAGCTCAGCACCAGAGTTCCTAGCACGCTAAATCGCCAGAAACCTTGCCAAAACTGTACAGACTGCAAATCTGCAACAGTCTTTTGTAGCACTTTGTTTGAAACCGTAGATTGATTGTGGGCATCTGTCATTGTTCTGCCGACACGGATGGTTTTGCCTATTCTACTAACGTAGCTCTAAAAAATGAAGAAACTATGAGCTAGATTCTCCCTCAGCCTCTGACCACGGGACAGGGCGACGGTATGAACTGCCCAAAGCTGTCTCCTAGGGATTGTGCCATAGCCCATAGCCATCTGCCACGTCAGGAGAGACATCTGGCAGATTTTTGAGTGCCTCATTCCAGGTGTGATGTGACTGTAGAGTAGCGACTACTATGTCTAGTGGTTTTGGCAGAACTGCCGGAAAATCCAGCTCACCAGCATACTGTAGTTTGAAGGCTAAATTTTCATAGGGTGGGGTAAACTGCGCATCTACCCCCGCACGGTTGCCTCTTGCATCCATGCGATACCAGCCTGTTTTAGGTAAATAAACCGCATTTAACCCATGCAGACAGTAGGGGGCTCCCTGGTCATCCATGCTCAGACGCTGGTAGCAAAACCCGGCAGGAACTGTATTTGCCCGCAGTAGGGCCGCTAGCAGATGGCTTTTGGCATAGCAGTAGCCTGTGCGATGTTGCAACACATCGGACGCTCGACACGTGACTGGGTTTAGCTGATAGTCGACACTGTGGCGAATGTTGTCTCGAACCCACATAAAGCAAGCGTTTGCGATCGCAGCCGGTGTCTCATGATCTGCGGTCAACCTGTTTGCCACGTCTAAAACTGCCGGATGCTGCCAGTCAATAATATCCGTGGCCTGCAGATACGCATCCATTGCTGCATCAGTCATTTTGCCTACCGTTGCGAATCTTCTCTTAGCACTTTAAAGAATGCGATCGCTAACTGTAGCCAACCATTTGGGTCATATCCATCAGGGTCGTCGATAGTTCTTGACGCTTCCGTTACCGTTGCTTGGCTGAGAAACTGGCTATAAAGCTAGCCCACCAACGGAGTCTAGCGCTGAAACATCCCGATAGTTAACCGATAGGTTATGAACCTCTAGCATTCAAAAAAAATCGTTCTCGCATGCCGTTAGAAACCATAGCAATTTTTTTAGGATGCGCTGCAGTATGCAGCAAAGGTTTCAGAATTGGTGGCCAGAAAATTGGCCCGGATGACGCCTACAATGAGGGCTACACAGATAGCACACAGGATGTTGCAGGGGCAGGGGCCTTTAAGATTCCTAACCGATTAAGGTCGATCAAAGGATCATGAAAAGAACAGGCGCTAATACCTAAAAAGTAGCTGCTGCGGACATGGGCAAGTATTTCTAGGGGCAAATGCCCGGCTATGTTAGACAGGTCTGAATCATTGGACCAAACAGGGCTATGACAGATAATTTCTTGTGCCGAGAAAATTAATGCCTCAGGGGTATCGATTTGCAAGAGGGTGGCAATCTCGGTCGCGGTTGCTCCGTACCCATAGGCAAAAGCAGCAGCCAAGGCAAGGTTTAGAAACCCGTGCATTTTCACAAGTCTGCCGTCAGGGAGGCTGTGCAAGCCCCGCAGAGGATGGTGTAAACCACCGGCCGCCTTAAAGGGAATCTTGGCCTTGGCACAGGCGACAATAAATTGAGCTAAGGTCTCAACACTGGGAAATGCCGCGGCTGTTGGCCCGCCAGTTTGTATTTTGGCAGCCGCTCGGGTCCCCCGCAGCTGAGCAAGATAGTCTGGCAGAGAGGCATTCAGGGGCACTTCAAAAAAGAGATCGCTGTGGGGAGGAAGGTGGGGCAATAGCTGTGCGATCGCATCTGGGCTCCCCTGGGTAAACTCCAATGCTGAAACCGTAAATCGGTATTGTTTTTCCAACCAAGGCGCGAGTAAATCCAGTGTCTGCAAAGACGGGTCTAACACTATACTCAACGGCCAAAAGGCAGGTGCATAGTACTGTTTCAGGTTGTCTAGATATATTTCAAACTGGGGCAGCTGAACCATAGGCAATACTAAACGGCCCAGCATCCAGCGATGATCACCAGCACTGTAGCGCTCATAGGCTGCAACAGCGTTCGCTAGCTCCAAGTTTGCAGGCAAAAAAACTCCTGTGTAATCAATCAACGTTGAGAGAAGTAACCGAAGGGAGGGGGCAGTCATCTTAAACTAACGTATAGACTTACAGGGTTAATGATTTTCAGCAAACGGATAAGAGAATACGATCAGACCGGAGAGTGACATAGGTTTCTACCTTTTTAACAAGATAAGAAATCGTGCCATTTTACAAACCATATAAATTATAGTCTCTTTTATCTGAGTGAGTCATTATCTATACTAGATGCAAAAAGAAAAATCGTAGAGAGTGCTATGCCCCTTATGAGATTTATTACAAACCGGTCGGCTCTCTGTATCAGCTGACTTTAACTAAAGCTATTCTGTTCTTACTCCTTTGGCACTGCTATCAGGCAAATGTTGATAAACAGTATTTGCTACAATGGTCTTAAACAAGAAGCTAAGCCTCATAAGTTGTTTTTTAGGGATAAAGGCCATATCTACGACGAACACTCCAACGGACTGAGCGCCTGAGGAGGAACCCATGAACACACCCGGATCATTATCATTAGAGCAAGAATTTCAGCTAAAGGTTTTCAGAGAACACATTGAAAAGCTCACATCTGATCAGGCTCAAGAGCTTTTGCTTGAGGTAATGCGTCAGTTAATGCTTAAAGACAACTGGCACACGTATAAGGAATGCTGTTTACAGCTGTAGGGCTCTCCGGTTTAAGGTGGCTGTTAGTTAACGGCTCTCAAAGTCAACATCATTTCGTAGACCTACCCGCATATTTTATACCAACCGACCAGAGACTACTGAACCACTCAGCCGTGCCAGGCGCGCTCACCTCGGGTGTGTTCTGACGCTTATCAAAAAACAAACTATCTGTCAAAATACTTTTGCTGGGGCTACACAGCAGTGCCAACACAAAGCAGCTAAACAGAGTTAGCGTAATTGCAGGCCCCGATGGAATATCTAAGTAGTAGCTGATATACATATCTTCTAGATTTAGGTGACTACGCAAAGTCGTCAATAGGGTTATCCCTAGTGCAAAAAAAGCTAGAAAAGGTAATGGTCATCGCCGTATCTACCTTCACTTTGGATTGGGTTTGAATCCAGGTGGTGACAAATTTACTGACAATGCCTAAAACAAATGCACCCAACAAGAGGAGGATACTGAGGAAGTTTGCGATCGCAAGCCCTGGTAACATGGCATAGGCAACGACGTCTCCCAATAACGCCATCCGCTGTACGATTAAATACGTTCCGACCACTGGACATAAGATGCCAATCAACACACCAGCAAAGAGTGCCTGATGCATAAAGTCATAATTTAGAGGGTCAAACAGCCAATCCATACGGGAGCTTTGGCAAAGCATGAGGCTTTGGGAAAGCATGAGCGCAGAGCTAATTTAGGGCTTGTTAAAAATTAAGCTCATGGTTTGATTATGGCTATTTTCCCTAAATAGAAAATTAGATAACTTTTCCTTTTAGAATTTTGTCGCCGCGCGCAAAATTCTAAACCACCTCTCCAAATGCCCAAAGACGCTGTTAGGGATACCGCTGATGGTTTTCCGTCGGTTCTAGGGCGGCGGAACGCCCTAGCCAGGGGGTGTGGGGAACTCGGCGGGACCCCACGCAACCGGTTTTGCCTCCAATCAATACCTGAAATTAATTGTGAATGTTGACCAATAGCGATAAAGACTGCTCAGGGCTTTCCTCCCTATGGAAGTATTTAAGTTCTCCCATCTAGGCATATTGGGGTTTACCCTCCTGTTCGTGGGGGCCTAAACTCCCCCACACACCCCCGAAAGTAGGGTGTCGATTAACCTAAAGATATCGGTGTGGTATTGGTTACGGCGAGGTTAGGGAAAAGGTTATGCTCTCTAAACCATGAAATTGTTTCTTAACAACTCCTTAGCATCCAAAACCCATCAACCCTGGATTAGCAATCGTTTTGAGTGGAAGAGCGTGGTTCTCACACACAACAAATTCAGAGAACGCTTGCAGAACAGACTCAAAATCTTCAATTCATGTTTATAATGTTCAATAACGTTTGTTCCCAAGTACATCAAGAACACATCAAGAATAGATAAAGCGACTGGGAAAAAGAACTTAAGGATAGCACCACAGAAGACTTACAGCGATACGAACCTGGCCTGATAGAGCTAGGAAAACAACTTTAGTTTGTTAAGGGGCATCTACCAATCAATGCCTGAGCTCCTTAACCAAGCTACTTATGTCAGTTCTAGAAAACTCATTTTCTGAGTCACAAGTTACAAGTGACTCTCTTGACAGCGGGTATATTTTAGACACATTAGGATTGCCAGCTCAAGAGAAACTACTCAGTTTAGCCACATTTGCAGATGATGCCACTGAGTTCTATGACGACGGTACTCTAGAAACCCTCCATTTGCTGTGGCAGGACCTCGCTGCAGCCAACAGCGACCAAACCTTTACCCACAACCTTTACCAGCATCTTAATGACCAGCATAATTTAGACAATAATTATGCGGACGCGAGTGATCCACTTTTGAAGAGTGGTACAGCAGTCAATGCTCGTCCGGGCTCCCATGATGAAATGCTGTTTTATGCACCCGATTTAGCATTCTCACAAATCGAGACAGTTACTGATACGTTTGCGAACAACGCCGGTAACACTATTGTTGCCGGTATTTCCTCTAGGGAAATTGACCTCAACGATGGTACATCGGATACCATTGATATTACGGATCTGCCCATAGAAATTTTACAGGCAAATCCGAGAATTGATAATGCTGTTGCCAACGATGGTAGAGATGATACAGGTGCGTTTCAGGCAGTTGTCGATTGGGCCGCGGCTGAAAGGGAAGAAGGGGCGAGCGACCAGCTAACAATTTATATTCCTGAGGGAACCTTTGACCTCTCAGAAACTTTGAAGGTAGACACAACAGACGTTATCTTAAAAGGATCGGGTAGGGGACGCACGACATTACAAAATACCAATAACTTTAAGGTAGGCATGGCTGGTCTACCCGATGGAGAGATTGAATTTAAGACAATTGATCAAGATGCTTATTTAATCTACCTAAATCGTGATGCAGATAATGTCACAGTGACGGACATGACTCTCACTGGGCCTGATCTTCACGGCGGAATTTTAAGTGATGGCACCCACGGTCTTGTGATCAATAATCTTGAACTCAACAACTTTTTGTGGAGTTCGATTCGTCTCTTTTCTGTCAGGGATGCCAAAATTCACGATAACGTCTTTATCGATGCGGGAGGGCGAACAGATGGAGATAGAGGTATCACCGGCGGTTCAATTTTTGCAACGTATCTAAAAGACTCTGAAATTTACAACAACGACATTTCTGAAAGCGGCACTCGCGACGGAGAAGTTTACGGTATCAAGGGTCGGGAGTTTAGAAACACCCGTATTCACCACAACACCATCAATGCAAATTTTGCCATCGAACTTCCCTTTGAACATGACAGATTTGTTGAAATTGATCACAACTATCTCAACGGTGTTGTTTCATTACCCAGACTCGGCGGCGGTGGCGTACCCAAAGATGGGTATACGTTTCATATTCACCACAACTACTTTACTCGGTCCTATGCCTTAGAATGGGCTCGTAACGGAGTTGAGATCAATCATAATGTTTTTGCCTTTGATACTGACCAGGATAACGGTAATCTGATCACTAACTTTAGTGAAAAACCAGCTAAGGGGCCCACTAAAGTTCACAACAATCTGATTCTTAATCCTGGTAGAGGGGTGGTCTGGCATAAGAGCATTTACAATAATTTTTCGTTTTACAACAATACGGTAATCGCCAATGAAACCGTAAATTCTAGAGAAGATGGCCTTTTTGGCTTTCATGAGAAGACGGACTTTAGCACCATCAAAATCAGGGACAACATTATTGAGGTCAACGGCCTCTCTCGTCCACTGATGCGTAACCAGGCAAGTTACGACGCCGTGATTAAAAACAATCAGCTTAGCAACATTTCGGATGTTGATAGTTTCGACAATCCTGATACAGGTGCACCACAGGGGGTAACAGAACCTCTGCAGTTTAGAGTTGGCGCTAATGGTGAACTTGCTGTCAACGGAGCAGAAATTCGTCCGGCCGCTAGAAGATCTAATACACCGCAGTTTAGCAGTCGACGTAGAGCTGAGTAGTAGGGCTACTCATCGATGACGCTGAGCTTAATATTGGCTTCTAGAGTATTTTGACTCAAGTGGCCGGTCTGTAGCTTGCCGTCAATAACAGCAGCCTGAGCAGGGACAGCGGCGGCAGCCAGGGCAATGTGGTCGTCGGCCACAGCTAGCCCTAGCGTGGGGTCAAACCCGCGCCAGCCGCCACCAGGTACATACACTTCAGGCCAGGCATGCAGCTCATGGGCCGTTTGGTCTGTATCTCCTTGCTGGTAGCCGCTGACAAAGCGTGCGGCTAGCCCGACAGCCCGACAGGCGGCCATAAACAGGACTGTAAAATCACGACAGCTACCCCGTTGATTGGCTAACACCACCCCCGGAGATAAGGGGGGTCCCTGATGGCGAATTTCGTAAGCACAGGTTTGATAAATGGTCTGGGTAAGCCCTGTTAAAAACAGACCGATATTGCCATTAACGTGGTGGAGCTGTTGCTGAGCCCAGTCAATAACAGCAGGGCTCTCGGCGTAGGGAATAACCAAATAGGGAGTAATCTGATGTTTAACGGACTGGGGATAGTCGATGGGGGCAGTAATGGCCCAGGCTGGTGAGAGATAGTCAAATGGATTGGCGCGCAGTGTTTCTACATCACACTGACTGACAATTGTTAGTGTAGTGATATCGGTATCTGGAAACCATACCTGGCGACAGACATTTCCTTCTAAATCAAGCCAGTCGATAGTTTTACGGGGAGTTGGTGAAATCTCACAGCTAAAGTAATGTAGCCGTTGACTACCGTCTACCCGTGGCTGCAGCCGCATGATGTGAGTCCCAAGCTGTACGGGGTCGGCATACTGATAGCGGGTTTGATGAACAATGCGATAGTGCAAAGAAATGCAGGATAAAAAGGACAGCCGAACGATTGTAGGAATGAGACTAGCTTTTTTAGGAGCTAACCCTGGCTACGCTGATAGTGATAGCCCAAAAAAGTTTTCTGTGATCGCACTCCCCACATGATTGAGGTCATTTTGAAGACCGTCTAAAAACTCATGTAGCCCCGTCTGAAAAATTTCTTCTAGGGTGATATAGTCTAGCTGCGATCGCAGTTTACCCAGTCGGCGTTCGCTGCTTAGCCGCCAGCTACTAGTGGGCGAACCCGAGATTTTGTTTAAGGACTGTTCTGCCTGCAGAATGCAGCAGCGGATAGATCGGGGAAATTCAGGATGCAGCACTAAAAAGTCTACAACACCCCTGGGGTCGAGCCTATGCTGACACTTGCGATACATCTCATAGGCGCTGGCGGACCGTAATAGCGCAATCCACTGTAGATTGTCTAACGGGCTTCCCACCGCCGCTACCGACGGTAGCAAAATAAAGTATTTCACATCCAAAATTCGAGCCGTCTTGTCTGCCCGCTCTAGAAACCGCCCCAGACAGCCAAAGTGCCAGCCTTCATTGTGGGACATGGTGGCATCCATAACCCCGGCAAACAGGTGGCTGGCGGTTTTTACCTCAGGGTAAAACGCATATAGTTCAGCAATTTCACCAGATTTAGCCGCCTCTTCTACCATCAGATAAAACTCATTTATTTGCTCCCACATTTCTGATGAGATAATCTCTCGGACTGAGCGAGCATTCTCCCTGGCTGATTTTACACAGGAGCGAATAGAGCTAGGGTAGTCGGGATCAAAGGTGAGAAACTTGAGCACGTTCTCGGCAGTTGGTTCACCATAGCGGTCTCTAAAAATCTTTTGATCACCGGTTGTCACCACTAACGGCTCCCACTGCTGCATGGTTCCCATAGGTGTATCCAACAGCAGATGGAGATTGACCTCAACAAATCGAGAGACGTTCTCCGCCCGTTCGACATAGCGATTAATCCAGTAAATTGAATCAGCAACGCGGCTTAGCATGGCTATTATTTTAAGAGAGTGAGAAAACAAAGGGAGAGTGTTGAGTTAATTTGCAGCTGCAACAACCCAAGTATCTTTACTCCCTCCCCCCTGGGATGAATTGACCACTAGAGAGCCTTTTTTAAGGGCGACACGGGTAAGACCGCCTGGATTTACATAGATATCTTCACCATTCAAGATAAAGGGACGTAGGTCAACGTGACAGCCTTGAAATTCATCGCCAATCAGCGCAGGCACCCGCGAAAGACACAATGTGGGTTGGGCAATATATCCCCTTGGATTAGCCTTGATTTGGTCTGCAAAGGCGTCACGCTCGGGTGCGCTTGCGTGGGGGCCAACCAACATGCCATAGCCACCAGAGGCATTGGTGGCCTTAACCACTAGCTCATTGAGGTGATCGAGCACATAGGTTTGTTGCTGAGAATCTTCGCAGAGATAGGTGGGTACGTTGGGGATAATCTGGTCTTCGTTGAGGTAGTAGCGCACCATGTCGGGCACATAGCTATACACCATTTTGTCGTCAGCCACTCCCGTTCCGGGCGCGTTTGCGATCGCAACCCGTCCCTGACGATAGACCTCCATTAGCCCCGGCACCCCCAGCAGTGAGTCAGCCCGAAACGCCTGCGGGTCAAGAAAGTCATCGTCAATGCGCCGATAGATTACATCTACCCGCTGTAGCCCTTTGGTAGTCTTCATCTGGAGATAGCCGTCGGTAATTGCCAGGTCACGGCCTTCCACCAGCTCAATCCCCATCTGCTGGGCCAAAAACGAATGTTCAAAATAGGCAGAATTATAAATCCCCGGCGAAAGTAATACCACCCGAGGATCGGGAACACCATCGGGGGCCAAGTGCAGCAGAGACGCCAGCAGCTCGCTGGGGTAGGCATCGACTGGATTGATGTTGAGAGCTTCAAACAGGGCTGGAAAGGCCCCTTTCATTACCCGTCGATTTTCTAAAACGTAAGAGACCCCCGACGGACAGCGCAGATTATCTTCAAGCACATACCAGTTACCGTTGCGATCGCGGACCAGATCCGTTCCAGTAATGTGGCACCAAATCCCTTTAGGAGGCTTCAGACCAATACAGGGAGCTAAAAAACCAGGAGCCGACTCAATCACCTCTCGGGGAACAACACCGTCTTTAAGAATAGCCTGGTCGTTATAGATATCATCCAAAAAACAATTCAGCGCCTGAATTCGTTGCTTAAGGCCCTGTTCTAACCAATGCCATTCTTGACTCGGCACCACACGAGGCACCACATCAAACGGAAAAATTCGCTCTGTCCCCTGGTTATCGCTGTAGACGTTAAACGTTACCCCGAGCTTAAACAGCATATTTTGAGCCATTTGCTGACGCAGCACCAGCTCATTAATGGAAATGTCGCTAATACGCTTGATCAGCAGCTCTGCTTCTGGCCGAGGCACCCCACGACTAACAAACAATTCATCGTAAAAATCGCCAGGATCGTAGGAATTAAACACAGTTAGCATTCTCAAAGCGCACATTCCACTGATTAGCGGCTATTGGCACCAGAAATTGTAAAAGCCCATACATCTAAGTAAAATTTAATACCAGATTAAGCCCTCAACGTTACTAGTCAGCAGACTTTATTTCTTACCAGGCAAGGGATTGCCCCTTGAATCAACCGTCTATGCCTCCGTCCAAGCTTCTACGTGGCCGGGCCTCCAGCATTGTGATATCTCTATGATCATCCTAAAAACCACTCCGTTATTGCCGATATGCAAGCATTGTCTTATTTAACAGACTATCAACGGCTGGCCCATTAAAATAATCTCGTTTTGTAAGAAAAGAGAGAATTAACAGTAGTGTCTTTGAGGGTGTAAAAGATTTTTCATCAGTTCAAAGCATGACCACAGCTGGAGCAAAAACGATCCTCAGGTGCGACCTTTTTACCACACTGACTACAAAACTGTCGGGTAGTAGACGATTGGGTCTCCATTTTTAACTCCATATTCCCCATCCGCATTTCCATAGGTTGCATCGTCATTTGCATGTTGCCTATGGTCATTGGCTGCATTGGCTGCATCGGCGGAGCAGCTGTTGTGGTTTGCTGCATGGATAATTGCTGTGCCCCAGTAGGGGCGCTGGTCGTGCTAACGCTAGTACCTTGGATAGAGATATAAATCTCTCCTTGGGCCGTAAACAGGGTAAATACAGCACCACCAAGGTTTTGATAGGCCTTTGGCGGCGCTGTCCAGGGACCGGTCGTCATACTGTTGCTGGCCTGCTGTTGTTGCCCTGGTGTTGCAACTGTTGAGGTGATAATTGTTTGATCACCCTGATTGTCTAAATAGACATGATGACCAGAGCTAAGTTCACATACGTAGGCCATGATAATTGCGGAATAGAGCTATCTACTTAATGATGACCGCTAGCTCAAAAATCCCAAAAAACATCAGCAAATCTTAATCCGACACGACCCCCAGCTGTTGCATTACCTCCAACAAATTACAGTCGTACCACCATTCTGCAATTTTGCTATCCGCAATACGCAGCCAGGTAACTCCGCTAATAGTTACAGACCTCCCAGTGGGTGGAATACCCAAAAACTCTCCTGCATTTTTGCCCTGTAGGGTTGCTCGGTAAACTACCCTATCGCCCTCTACAACCACATCATCGACAGTTTGCTTAAGCTCTGGAAAACCTCGAAATAGATTTGCATTAAACGCCTTATTAGGCTCTAAACCCACCACAGGTGTAGCCGTGCTATTAAAGTGATAAACCACATCCTGAGTCATAAAACTATCCCAAACTGCGGGCCAGTCTGGATTTGTTCCCCACCCTGCTTCTGCAAACTGCAGGGCAATCGCCCGATTGTCTGCTGGCACCCGCGGGTTGGTCAGCCCTTCTGCCTGCACTCTCGCTGCCAAGCCAACCAGGGCCAGCAATATCACCCCAGCCCATATTGCTCTGAACACCCAGCTGAATCCTTTCACTCTAGATATAATTTCCATCGCCATAACCTCCATACGGTAGCGTATGTTTTCAACGTATAATCCAGATATTCAGACGTCAATACGCCACCGTATGGTGAACAAAAATTAAATGGCTAAGCTCAGTAGAGAGGACTGGATTAACCGAGGACTTCAGGTATTAGCAGAGGAAGGGATGGAAGCCGTACGAGTGGAACCCTTAGCAAAACGCTTAAACGTGACCAAGGGGAGCTTCTACTGGCATTTCAAAAATCGACAGGCACTGCTATTGGAAATTTTGCAAGCTTGGGTCAACCTCCAAACGGACAGCATCATTAACCAAGTTGAGACGGCTGGAGGCAGCGCATCGGCCAAGCTTATGTATTTATTTGAGCTTGCTATGCAGGACGATGGGCGAATAGAAAATGCTATTCGAGCCTGGGCTGCCAACGATGTGAGGGTAGTGGACGTCTTAAATCAAGTCGATCGGCGGCGCTTGGCCTATACAAGAGATCTGTTTTTAGCGGTTGGATTTTCACCCGCAGATGCCATGGTGCGTGCCCGTATGGTTTACTACGCGCTCATTGGCGAATTTACCCTGGGTACTCGCACAGACCAAGCAGAACGGCTAGCAGAAATTCGACTGCAGCATCAAATCCTGACTCGGCGTGATTAGCTAAACAGCTTTGCATGGGGGACCCGTCAGGCCGCAAAGCTACCCTAAACAGCCTGATCTTTAGCCCGCCTTAGTGAAAACGCGACACCTCCAAGAGACGCCAGGGACAACAAAATACCGGGTTCAGGAGTTTGCACAGGGGGTTGGCCTACGGGTTCTCGAGAAATAAATGTTTCACTGGTCTTAAACTCCACCAAAGTCAGGAGCTGAGATTCATCAAACGACTGACTGTATTCCCCTGATACGACAATGGATGCGGTTTCTACCAGTTCGTTTGGACCACTAAAAAATACAGCATCATCGATTGTCCAATCCAGATTGGGTGTGGAGTCAACAAACAGCTCATCACCATCACTGGGGGTATCCAAAGTTCCAAATATTTCAAAGCTGGTTAAAACGGTAGCGGCCTCATCTAAGAGAGCAAATGTAATCCCCCCTGTTGCTTGAGCTTGTTCAGTAACCGGATCATCAATTGCAGTAAATAAGTCTAGTAAACCAACAAAAGCAAACTCAAAATTAGTATTTTCTAAAATCTCAAATTGACCTAGAACAGATGCTTCACTCTCAGCAATACCCAGGTAGTTTGCCCCTTCACCTAATGCCTCACTAACGACCATATTTAGGGAAAAAGCTGGATTTTGATTAAAGAACGCGGACGCTGTCGCATCCGTAATTATAGAGCCATCACCAGAAGAGACTGTGTCCGTATCTGTTGAAGTTGAAACAGATGCGGGTAACTGTGAAAAATCACCAAATGAGAACGAACCTGTTGAGGTCGCAAACGTAGCTGCTTCACCTGGAAGCGCCACCATTAGAAAACTATATAGACCAGAAGAAACAACTACAGCCGTCTTTAAAGATGTTTTTTTAATAGCCATGCGGCAACCTTGCTTGTGCAGCATTAAAATCAGCAATATAAATTCTCATCAGTCTGAAAAGAGATTTTCAGATAGTGTTAGATGTAGATGCTGTTAAATGGCAGCAAACAGTGGGTGTCACATAAACACCACGCTCATGCAACAGAGCAATGTTTGAAGTCTTTTAAATGTCTAGAGCTAGCTATGTCCTTGCCCATTTGCAGACACGGCAACATTGTCAGACCCCATCTGGGTCTTCAGTATCCAAAAGCTTCTTACTGAAAACCATCTGCTTATAAACGCTCTAGGCGTTAGACACCGTTTATCAAAAGAGACGTTTGCATATAGTCTTGCAGTCAAAGTCTCTTAATGTAAATATGGCAGAGGCAGATTGCAGGTAGGTGCAGCAGCGGGTAGATTGCGAATAAGGCATCTTAAATAACCGCTCCAGTGTAGGAGTCTAACAGCTTAAAGCCTTACCCTTAGAGGTGTTACTACATTTATAGTAGTCCTGCCGATGCATTGAAGGGTAAACTACCTATAAATTAACTGAAGTATCTGATAAAGAACTCACAAATAGTTCCATACGTATGACAGTCTGCTGAATGTATTTGGTAGATTGCGGCGCACCTTGCGCCGCACATAGCGGTTGCTATCTAAAGCTTTTAGTAAGCATCAATAGGGTAAACTGTGTGCGCAAAGCTATCTTTATTGAAGCAGCTGTATGGATTTAGTAAAAAAGATATAAAGCCATAAGGTGACAGCGACCACACTGAGAACCTGTGGACACTGTCACTTTAGAAACAGACACTAGCACTTTGGAAGCCCTGTGAAGCTACCCAATCGTCAAAATGATACTGTTGAGCAGGCCATTGCAGGCTTAAGCCTTTTGTTTACATTAGCCCAAGCTGCAAAGTTTCCTCCCTTGATGTTTGTTGACTCATTGGCAATCAGTTCTAAATAGGTAAGGTCTCTAAGGCTTCTAGCTGAAGCAGAACGTTTTGATCTGTTGTTTAGGGAACGTGAGTGGGATTTACTCTGGCAGGTGGGTGCAGATGTGCAACTGGGAAAACCATTTTCCTTGATCAATCTATTTAGTGTGCGATAAGGAATGTAGTGTCCTGGCTCATATCCGGCATTTTTAAGTATCAGTACACAGGCCCAAGAATATTTGCCGTTTAGAATTGCATCAATGATGAGTGAAAATTCTTCTTCACTCATTGAGGCCTTCATTCTCTCTGTATTAAACACCATGATGTTATTTTCCTGTTTGAAAGGTATCTTGTTTTAGGTTAGCTATCTGCAAAGGTTAAATTCTTAGAAAAAGTCTTACTCAAACATTCAAAGAACTCTCCTTGAGCTTTCTAATGGGATCAAGTAAAAAATCTACAATGCGGCGTTTTCGAATCACAATCTCAACGCTGGCTGTTTGTCCGGCTTTGAGTGCAACTGTTTTTTGTTCATGTATCACATGATTGCGATCTAGGGCAATTTCAACTTCATATACAGCCCCCATACTCTCGTTCGTTTTAGAGTCTGGCGAGATGGATAAAACTTTACCTGAGACAATCCCGTATTCTTGAAAGGGAAATGCATCAAACTTCATTTGGACTGGCATTTTTGTTTCAACTAGTCCAGCTTCTTGATTGGGAATCAACGCCGACAATATCAGAGGGGTTTTGGTTGGAGCTATTTCTAACAGAGTCTCACCGGGCTGGGTGACCTCACCAATATTGCTAATATTGACTGATGAGATGGTGCCACTAACTGGCGCTGCAAGAAACATTTGATCTAAGTTGGTCTGGGCGGCTTTCAAAAGTGTTTTAGTTTCAGTGACCTGGGCCTCTAGATCGTCGGCCTCAAGCTGTAGCCGTCTAAGTTTTTCTTGAGTTTCAAGTTCACGTCTAACCGCTTCGGCCTGGGTCATATCTAACTGAGCGTTTAATTGCTGAGTTTGGGCCAGTAACTGTTGCACTTGCCCCTGCTGCTCAGTCATAATGCGCTGGCGATCCCGCAATGTTTGTTCGACATCAAACATATATTCTTTTGAGATTGCCCCTTCATCCAGCAGTGTCCGGAGACGGTCTAGTCGAGATTCGTTTTCTTTGAGATCGGTGGTCAGCTGAATAACCAAATCTTGGCTAGTGCGAACATTGAATTGAGATTCAGCAATCGCCGCTGTTTGAGTTTCAATTTCAGCTACAGCGATAGCACGCTGGGCATCTGCTTCATACTGAGTTTGGTCAATCAGTACCTGTGTTTGTTGCAGCTGGCTTGTTAATGCAGCCAGATTTTGTGACAACCTCTCAACTTCTGAGTACAAAACGTCGGTGTCAAGCTCTATCACCGTCTGATTTGCTTGAACGGTGTCTCCTTCTTTTACTAAAATCTTGGCCACTTCACCGGCAGCAACTGGCTGAACTTTGTAGGTATCTCCTTCTGGCACAAGTTGGCCTTCTGCATGGCTAACTTCTTGCATTGTGCCAAACCAGGCCCACACGCCAAAAAGGCCGCTAAAAACAAGGCCAACCAGAATCATATATCTGGGCAGAGCTGCCGGTGGATGATCAAGGGTTGTTTGCAGCGCATCACTCCAGTTAGAAATATCTTTGGTAGCTGGCTCAGGGGTTTCACCAACTGGAACAGTCGACTGGTCGTTTTTGGGGTTACTGAGATTAATTTCAGATGGCTGAAATAATTTGGGATGGCTCAACATAATATCACTCCATCTACAGATCAAGTTGTTGCTGGGCGAGATAATGGTATAAACCTTTGGCTGCCATTAACTCTGAATGGGTGCCTTGTTCTACTAGTACACCGTGATCTAAAACTAGAATGCGATCGGCATTGCAAACAGTGGACAGTCTGTGGGCAATAATAAAGGTGGTGCGATCGCGACTGATTTGGGTTAGGTTTTGTTGAAACCGACGCTCAGATTCGGTATCTAGAGAACTGGTGGCTTCATCCAAAATCAGAATTCGGGGCTCGCCGAGCAGGGCTCTTGCGATCGCAATGCGTTGACGTTGCCCCCCTGACAATGTTGAGCCCTGTTCACCCACTTTAGTGTAGTAGCCCAACGCAAACGATTGAATAAAAGCATGGGCCTCGGCTAGTTTGGCCGCTCTAATGGCCTGCTCTAGAGAAAACTCCTGACGAAACAACGTAATATTCTCTAAAATCGTGCCTGAAAATAAAAAACATTCCTGAGGTACAACCCCTAGCTGAGACCGCAAAGATTGAGGAGAGACCCGCTTAATATCGTGGTCATCAACCAGCACACGACCTTTTTGAGGATGGTAAAGACCTTCGAGTAGCTTAACTAGTGTGGTTTTACCCGATCCACTACGACCCACAATGGCAACAGTTTGACCAGGCTCTACTTGAAAATCTAGATTTTGAAGTGTGTTTTTCTCATCGTCGGCATTATGGCTAAAGGTAACATTGTCAAATCTTACTACCCCTTTAATTCTCGGCAGGATTAACAATGGATGCTGGGGAGATTCCTCAGTCTCAGCCGAAAACACATCATTTAATCGCTCTACAGAAATCAAAACTTCCTGTAGTTCGTCCCATAGATTCGCCATTGCCAAGACCGGGCTAATCACATAGCCAATCATCATATTAAAGGCCACCAGCTGACCAATGGTCAGCTGATCTTGGATGACCATATAGGCCCCTGCCCACAGTAAAATCACACCGCCGATGGCATTAATTACCCCGTTTAGGGCTCCCAAACCAATGGAAAACTTTTGTCCCTTAAACGACACGTTAGTTAGGCGAGTGGCTTTATCTTCCCAAAGCCAGCGAACTTCTCGCTCGGTTGCTGTTGATTTAACAGTAGCAATCCCATTGATCATTTCAACTAGAGAAGAATTTTGATCGGCAGACTCCTTGAAAATCTCTCTAGAAATCTTACGAAGAAATGGGGTGGACGCTAGAGTCAAAATAACAATAGGTGGGACTAAACCCAGAACTAACAGCGTCAGCTGCCAGTTGTAGTAAAGCATTAGGCCAAGATATACGACGCCGGTTAACAAATTGAGCCAGGCCAGCACAATTTGCCCAATTAGAAAACGGGCAATCTTGGAATTTTCTTGAACCCGCGTCAGAATATCTCCCACCCGGCGTGACTCAAAGAAGGTTAGCGGAAGGTTCATGGTGTGACTAATAAAGCCAGTCACTAACGTCAAATTTAAACGATTAGAGAAGTAGCCCAACAGATAAGATTGGGCAGATGACATACAGATTTTCCATAGCCCAAACAGCAGCATTCCCACAGCCACTACATTTAATGTGCTAGCACTTTTTTGCACCACTACTTGATCCATAATGATTTGGGTAAATAGGGGTGAGAATAAACCAAAGATCTGGATCAAAAAAGATACCACGATGATCTGGAAAATCAGTGCTCGGTAGGGAACCAGTGCATGAAGATATCGCCACAGTGAGGTTTTCTGTTTTATCTCCGTCTCACGAAATCGCTCAGTCGGGTCTAACAGCAGTGCATAGCCAGTCCATCGGGCAGAGAACTCCTGACGAGACACCGCCTTCACCCCCATGGCTGGATCGGCAATTATGGCTTTATCTGTTTGGATTGAATACACCACTACAAAGTGATTACCTTCCCAATGGGCAATCCAGGGATTTTTCTGCTCAACCATGCGGCCAAAGCTGGCCCTAACTGGTCGTGCATGGAATCCTAAACTTTCTGCAGCAGTGGCTAAACCTTTAAGTGAGGACCCAGACACACCTACATTGGCACGCTCTCTTAGGGCATAGATAGGAAATCGCTTACCCCAGTAGCGAGCAAGCATTGACAAACAAGCCGCCCCACAATCAGAAGAACTTTGTTGTTCTATCCATGGATAACGATGCACCCAATCCAGTAAATGACGTTTAATGGGTTTAGGTAAGATCAGGTTGCTAGACACTAGTCGAGCATTGTCAGGTGTCTCGGCTGAAGCGGTGGTCAATGGCTCAGATGGTTGAACCAACCCATTTTGAACTTGAGCATCCGATAGCAACGACCTACTTCCATTATCGCTGTTTAAAGCCGCGTCTACAAAAGATTTGGGTAAACAATGTTCCAGTTCTGGCAACAGAGTTTTGGAAATTTCCCAGGCACTTTTGGGTAAAAAATATACGTGTAACCTGGTGCGAGCGACCCAATCAACAGGCATCTCATTAGGATAGCCCCAACTTGAGCCAATGCTGGGTTGAGCAGAGCCTTGAGAGGTTTCCAATTCACCCTGTTTAAGCCAGAATCGGCCAGCGTCCGCAGCAGCCTCCTGACCAAAAACAAGATGAGTGCCGGCGTCAAACCACCTCTCCTCTAGATCAGGTACCCAAGCTCGTAAATGGTGGGCAGGAATCGATGCCAGCGAGGTTAAGGTTCTAAAGAAGATCAGTCGCTCTCGCTGTTGAGCCTCTTTGGTCCATTGCTGTCTCAGGAGAGCACAGCTTTCTAACAAGCCATCTAGCGCAGGTATGGGGATCTGAGCAATCTGAACATTGCTAGCCGCCACCGCTCGGTACCCTAGAGCCTGCTTAATAAAGTAGCTGTCTGCACCAAAAGTCTCTCCTTCAGTAAGCACCTGTGCCGTTACCGAACGTGTCTGCTGAGGACGATTGCACAGGAGTCGCACCTGCCCTTTGTAAACAAAATAGAAGCAATTGTTAAAAGCATTCAAACAATTGGTTGGTTGGTTAAGTATGCTACATAAATTAGGTGAACTAGACGTTAGATTAATAATCTCATCGCCTAATTGATAGTCAATAAAGTTAGCGTGAGAAATAAGAGTAGAAGAAATGGTCGAGTCTAAATTAGCAGGGATCCTATACCAAAGTAGTTTAGATATATCTGACTGTAAGCTATAGGATTTGCTGGAAGCTTGTCCATTCAGTACCTTGAGCCCTTCATTCATTAGCTTAAGCCTCATCAGGGAGCAATGACTGATTTTTGTAGATAAAGACTACCTGTACAGTAGTTCTCGGGTTAGAGAGATAGGCGTCCAGTACTTGCAAACCTGGAAACAGTTTCACCACAAGTATTTGGATAGCGCTATTTTAAGGAATAACTTTTGACTTACCTTGTATAACTCAATGAACTCTCGTCAAGATAAGCTGTCTTTTACAGCGAGGACGGTTCTCGCTGTATTTGTTAAAGGGTGAGCCCATCGCTGAGGCATAAGACACAGACAATACTAAGTCAAGCCTCAATCGGTGTATGTCGTCGGTGCAACATTGCAAACATAGTTTGTGCTTGCTTCCCCGTCTAAATCTTCGCCACGTCAAAAATCTAATCTAGCTTTAGGTTTTATTGAGTGACTCTGTTTTGTTTGTAGTCTTCGCTTGACTGCTGCTTTAAGGGGTAAAAACATTTTTAAACAGATTTAAAGGGGTTTATTAAAACCTCCATCTTACAGACAGAGGGAAATCTTGATCGAGTGTCAGGTCACTAGGGGTATCGAAGCATCCTCCCAATTAACAACAGTTAGGTAGCCCTTCCTGAGTTAAAAGCTTCGTTGAGTTCAAACATTTTGTGTATAACATTTTATTTATACGATCAATGCTCTCCTATGCAAAGCTGTTTTATAGATCCTTTACACAGACACATCAGGCATACAAAGTCACTTTGAGGCTTTTGTTTTCTAAATCCTTACTCAAAAAAACATAAGTAAGGATATTAACACTGTTCAAAAGTCTTCTAGCAATCGATTTACTGAGTCTTTTAGGGTGCGATCGCAAATCTTCAGTTCATTAACGTCAGGAAATTTTCTAAACAAGTAAGGATAGTGATTTACCCCTATTTCTTTAGACTTACACTCAATACAATAATTATAAAATATTCAAATTAGAATCTACATGATTGCTAGCATTTTTCAATCATTATCCGCAAAATGGAATAACTTACTGCGTAATACCCTATCCGACTCAAACATCTTTTTCACTAATGCTACAGTCGCTCAAATGTTACAAAGCATCTCTTCAAAAGAGAGTGAGAACACCGCAGCTACAACATTTTTGTTCTCATTGGTGCTCAATTAAGAGATATGGCCCTACTATTCGTTAAGAGACAGCGCCCCTTTGCCTATCTTTACATCGAGGGCTGTGGGGCCTCAACTTAAACTTAAGATAATTATACAACCAAGTTTCTGACACACCGGTGATACGAGAAATGCTTGCTATGGGAATCGCTTCAGACAAAAGCTTATCTACTAGCAGCTTTGTTTCATCAGAAACAAGAGGATTAGTAGGCTCAGCAACAAACTGGCGACCACAGTTTCGACACTTGTGATTCTGCTTGCCACTGTGACTTTTGCCATTTTTAACAACACAGTTTGACCCGCAGCTGGGGCAATTGGGTAAGGGAGATAACATTAGTAGCCGCAACAGTGAACTACATATACGTATATGCATTATGTGTTAAATGTATGCACCATATTCTGCATATGTGCATCATGTTCGCATGCATCTATTATGAAGCGTCTTATTGATTCCGAAAAAAGAAAATCTTATGGACCTTAAAGCACACAGATATTTTTCTTAAAGAGATCATCTCAGACCAAGGGTGCTATGCACTGACTGACGGAGGTTACGTACAATCTCTCTCGTTAGCTCATTAGCAGTTGAACTAATTTCTCAGAAAGAGGAAAACCTGTTATCTGCTCAAAATAAGTAAACATTGGGCTAGGATCGGCCTTGAGAAATATAAACTCCCCCTGGGGAGATAATCGCCAATCAATCGCTGTCCACTCTAGAAACAGGGCCTGCGCAATCTTTAGACAGATTATCTGAATAGTCTCCGGCAAAATTGCTGGAATAATTCTTGCCTGCGTATCTTCTCGGAAATCTAGACAGGCGCTGCGAATTTCTGCAGCGTAAACTTGTTGGCCAATCACATAACAGCGGATATTGGTACCAGGCACATACTCTTGAAAAGTAGCTGGAGAACGCCGCCAACACTGATTTAAGTGTTCTGGTTCAAGATAAGAGTCTTTCAATAGTTTAGTATAGGCCCCTTGGTAAACCGGTTTGAAAATAAGCTGGGGCACAGATGTTGCAAACGCTCGAATATGCTCAGGATTATTGCTAATCAAGGTTTTAGGAATAGCTACCCCAAGTTCTTTAACAATAGATAGCTGTAGCGGCTTCTCCTGATGAAACTGATAAGCCTCCCATGAATTAACCCAACGAGCTGAACAACCTCTGATCAAAGAGCGCAAGATGCTGGTGGAATTGGTTACCGCTATCTGATATTGATGAGAGTCTGGCAATAAAGGCACATCGACGGGATGCAGCGTGCGCCAGAAAATACTGTGAATATTATCAAGATGAATAGCTTTACCTGTTGGTAACTGCAAACGGCCCTGGTAAGTGTGCGCCTGCCAAGTTAGCTGCAAGCACTTAGGAAACAGCTGACTATTCCAATAATCTACACGCGCGCCCGCATTCTCAAGCCTGCTCTTTAAGCAGATAGCATCGGCGTCTAGATCGTCACCTAATATCAGAATATGCATGGCTTAAAAGCATGGCAACTACACTGGTTTTTAGGTAGCTACATCTGCTAAAGACCTCAGCAACTAACCAGTGCTCACATCGGACATGATTAGCTCTAAAATGCCAAGTCAAATGGATGGAATCTACTCATAATTTCTTCATATTTTTAGAGATGATATGAAGAGTTTATAAAGTTAGCCGTCAAAGAAGTTGCCAAACTGGCAAAAACTTATTTCAGTCTTTGTGCATAAGGTAAAGCAGTTCACGATCTAGCCACTCTTTGAATAGCTGATTCAAAATCTGAGTATGAATATCATCTGTCAGCTCCGCTGCTAAAAATTCTTCCACCATCAGCAGATCGTACCCATCCTCAGATTGAATAGGGCCTAGCACTTCTTTTGGTCGACTCCCAAACACCTCAGCTGCGATATCTGGCTTTAGTGTCTGCCGAGATACAGCACCCTCATAGCCACAATAAAACCTACGTTGCTCATCAATATCGTGTTGATGAGCAGCCTGATAAAAGCTAGTCTCTGTTTCAGTTATCTGATAAAAAAGTTCCTGGGCCAGGGGTGCTTCTCGCACTACAAGCCGGTAAAGAATAGCTTTTTCATAGATGAGTCTATTTTGAGTGAAATAGGCAGGAACCTCACGCTCAAACAGGTATTTCGCTAACTTTTGAGTCAGTAATCGCTCACGAATACCATCCTCCCATTCTTCAGGTGTAATCAGCTGATCGTCCAACCATTGAATCGTATCCTTTGCATTTTCTAACTTCATTTGATGACGAAATTGGTCAGCCTCTGTCTGAATTTCATCATCACTGACAGTTACTCCCTTATCTTGAGCGGCCAAATTTATAATGTGACTATAGATTTCCTGCCTACATAAATCCCTAAGCTTCATTTCTCGCTTCAGGCCAGAAACTAGCTGCTCGGAGTCTATTGTTAAGCTACCAAAATCAACCATGGCTAGGACTCAAAAAAGGATTAAAAATCGTTAGAGTTTTCTAAAAATTCAACGTATTTTCTAGCGCAACCTCATAATTTTTTTAACCATCTTCAGCCAGTGTCAGCATGTGGGTTGATAGAAGAGTGTTACCAGCAGAGTCAATGGTTCCTTGCACAATAGCCAAAACACTGTTGTTTGGAAGATGAACTGACGTACTTTCTAAAACACCATCACTATCGAGATCAACAGGTTCTAGAGCAATACTACCAACAGATGCTATATTCGCACTTATCTGAATACTGTCGCCTTCTGCCAGCTTAAAGTCAATGATAACATCGGCCTGAGCACCTTGCTCATCACCCTCGGCTACGACAAATGTATCTGCACCACCATAGCCGATAAGAATGTCACGCCCAGCATTGCTGACGAGAATATCTTCACTAGGCGTACCGATTAGATAATCTATTGGGTACTCTACTGCGGAACTTTTATCAGCATTACCAGCCAGGGCTAATATACCGGTTGACGTCACATTATTGTTGGGTGTAGCAACCGCTGTGCTGACACTTCCACTCGAGGTAGCACCTGGAACAAATATGCTGTCCGTGCTGCTGCTAGTCTCACCGGAAGACGATATGGTTATTGCTGCACCGCTAGCACCTGCCCCAGCATCAATGACAAGTGACGTAGATAAACTGCTAGAAGAAGATAGGTCAGCATCACCAGAGGGTATAACAATTAGTCTATTGGCTTGTTCTTGAATACTAGCAACCGATAAATCTATATTTAGAACAACGGCTAAAATATTGTCACTTTGATTCAGGCGAATAATAGTGGAATCAACAACTGCATCGTTGTTGATATCAGTCGCACTAAAGCTAAGTTCAGTAAGCGTTAGGCCGTTTGCCAGCTGTAAAAAATCTTCATGTGGATCAAAATCAGTGACAACATCAGCATTAGCTATATCAGTAATTGTGTGGCTACTGTTATTCGATAATTGAAAAGTATCTGCCCCCGCATACCCCGTCATAATATCTTGCTCATTGGTGGCAGTCATCACATTAGTCTGTTCGTTGCCAATCTGAAAAACAAGGCTGAGGGGATTCTCTACTGTTGTCGATTGATGAGATGCTGAATTGCCAGTTGATTTACCAGGGATGGTAACTCCAGGTGTGACATTAGCCCCATCTAGACCGGGGGCGTTTTTTTTTGCGAGGTTGGCAGGAGTCGAGACTGTCACAGAGGTATTGGCATCTTCTGATGAGGCACTGGCACTAGCGGTGCTGCTGCTAGAAGTGGCTGCCGGTGTAAAGACTGATTTTTGACTGCTGCTGCTTTGACCAGACGGTGAAATAGCTGATGCTTTGCTAGTTGCCCCTGCACCTTGCGAGTTTACATAGGACGTTGATCGGCTAGAGGAAGAGGAAGATGCGCTCGCCGATGAAACAGATGTTGATTGAACGTTATTAGTTACCCTGGCTAAGTGGGATGGTGAATCAGGCAAAGACATTTTCTAATTTCTCCTAATTCGGATCGGCCTTCTAAGTTCAGTAGAATACCTCACCCACAAAAAAATTAATGCCATATTGGCAGACTTTGACGCAGCATTATCATTCGCTAGCTTGGTATTGTCTTGCCTTACTCTATACAATAACGGCTGTCCGTAACTTCATCTGCCAATATGGCAACAACAGCGTTTATAGGCAGATTAAGATGCAAACGTCTATCTGGCAAACTAATGCGGTCTTTCTGCAGAAAAGCTAAGCCTCCTTTAAGCTCATCAAATTTTCAACAAGATTTGAGTTAAAAAAGAGGCTCTAAACAAATTCTTTTTCTGTAGATGAGACTATGCTGGGGCAGTTGGCAAAAGTTTGCGCCGCCCATAGCTATTGCTATCTAAGCTTTTAGCCGCCATTATTGTAAACTATGGGCGCAAAGCTATGGTTCTCTCTTACCGTCCTACCTTGCCTATCCTATTATGAGATTGATCTAATTAACTTGGTTCATCAATAAAAGGGCAGACCGATGAAAATTATAGACCTAGAGTACAAGACGACTATTTTTGAAAAAACAATATTTAAGGATAGCTGGGCTAACACTCGCAAGATTAATGGCGGACGACGAGCACATACCAATGCCCATGCGTCAGCTAGTGACGGCCATGCCAGCGTCCACGCCCATGCAAAAGCAGTTGGAGACCGTACTCGCACGTACACCTCAAGCCGCACCAGCGTTAGAAAAGGTAGATATGGTTCTCTATCCTATGCTTTAGGAGTGTCCTACGCTAGTTCACGTTCGGCAGGTAACCAATCGGGAGATGTGTCATCATCGGTCGCCTATGACACCCACCGTGGATAGAAAATAGCTGAATGCTGCCAGATTGGCAGCATCAATCGATAACAGAGAGTATGCTCATTATAGTTAGTTCTCTATTCCGCGCTCTAACTCTATTATCTGCAGACTATTCTTTGTTCAAAAGGGCAAAACCATGCTTATTAAGAATCTGGAACATTTGAATATATTAGATTCCCGAATAGCCGTTAAAGGTGGTGAAACAACTACCGGCGACGGTAGCTTACCACCTGAAATCAAGGAGAGAATCCTAGCAAAGAAGAATAAACTCCGTGGAGAAAGCATTTCTGCAGTTGGCGATCTTTCCTCGTTTACCGATCGTTTTGATGATCTAGGCGTACGTAATCGCAGTTCTGGCGGCAGCAGTACTCGTCAAAGGATTCGGATTCCTGACGGACCTGACATTACCGGCGTTGTTATCGACGCTGAAGCTCCGGCCCCATAACAGAATTTCATTACTCTCACGCTATAAAGCTTTTCTTCAAAAAGCGACCGATTTGGTCGCTTTTTATTTTTATCAATAATTAAATAATGCAAAGCGATACATCACCTTTAAAGAGTCACAGCAAGACAAAAGGCAAGCTAGCAAACCTAGAGAAAAAATATTTGCATTGCTAATCTTCAGAATAGTTTTAGCTGTGAGAGGCCGTTAAATAGATGCCGCTCTACGGTTCACTTTCTAATTCTTGCAAACACTTCTATTTTTAAATTTCAATCAACTTAAATTTATTCCAGATCATTTGCCATTTTGGCAACAACTTCTAAAATCTAAAATCTACTATATATTCATCAGCTCAAAGCTGACAGTAAATGTAAAACATCACTCTGAGGAAAGGAAACCATGCTTATTTCTGACCTAAACTATATTGAGTCTACTAACGAAGAAGTATTTGGTGGTGGTCGTCGTGGTCGTCGTGGTGGCAATGACATTGATGGAACAATTCGCATTCGTAAGAATGTAGATATCCGTGTGGATGTCTTTGAAACCTACGACAAAGCTGTCTATGGTCTTGCTGATGTAAAGGGTAATCTAGCTACTGCAGAGGCTGGTGCTGATGCTTACGGCAACAACTCCTTTACTGAAACTATTACCTTTACTGATGCGACTCCTTGGAGTTCTGAATCCTATAGTGGTTCTGTATCCGCTGTTGATTAGTCAGTAATATGAATAGGCTAGCGCCTTTAATATCAAGGTATTAGCAAGCTCATTCATAAAAAGAACGGTTGATGCAGCATCAACCGTTCTTTTTATTCGAACACATGCCATTTTTCTGTCTTTTAAGCATTCATAAAACTTAAAGTGATAAATGCCAGATTGGCATTTATCACAGAAATTGAGATTTTAATATAGTCAAAAGAATTCAAGCTTTTTAACAGGTAGTTTATTCAACCAATTTCCAATTTCCAATAGAAGTAACTAGATGTAGATTCAACTGTTACTTAAAAGCTATTCATTAAAGATAATGCTTAAAACGAATATCGTTCTAGAAATTGAAATTAATCGGTTGGTGCAAGAGGCAAATAAACTATGTCAATTAGGACAGCTCGCTCAGGCAGAGCGGCTCTATCATCAAGTGTTAGATTTAAGCGATGGTATTGACTTAAACAATGCCCCTGCTCCATTCGCTATGGACCACCAGATAGCCTCTACCCATTTAGGTCTTGGCTATATTTTCAGATGCAAAAGAATCCTGAAAAGGCTATTGATCAATTAAAGTTAGCGTTAAAATTAAGACCAGCCTGGGCTAATGCCCATTACAGATTAGGAACGATATTTAAGGCTCAAAGGCGATTAAATCATGCCGTTAACTCTTATAGAAAAGCGGTACAGTCAGCTGTAGGTGAGCTACAGGCAAATGCATATAATGATCTCGCCATATGTCTTAAAGAACAAGACAAACTATTAGATGCAGAAGAGGCTTGTCGACGGTCTCTGTCAGCGGTACCTGACGCTTGGGAAACTCAAAACATTCTGGGAACTATTTTGCAAGAGCGCCAAAGTAGACTGGAGGAAGCTGCCCAAGCTTTTTCAAAGGCAATCAGGCTAAACCCCAAGCAAGGCGTTCCTTACTGTAACCTCGGGCAGCTGCTATTTAAGCAAGGAAAGCTTCAGGCATCTCTTCAGGCATATAAAACAGCGCTTAAACTCAACCCAGATTTGGTACAGGCCGAGTTTTGCATTTGTATGCGACAGTTGCCAATTATTTACGGCTCAACAGAAGAGATTGAGGCTAGACGACAACGCTATCAAGAACAGCTCAAGCAGCTGTTTCAGAGTTCAAAAAATAAACCAGACTGTGCCTATGGGAGCAACGCGGTCGGGTTTGTGCAGCCTTACTACCTGGCCTATCAGACTAAAAACGATCGAGAGTTACAAAAAATCTACGGTGACTTGATTGTTCGAATTATGTCAAGTCGCTACCCTCAGTGGAGTCAGCCGCCTGATTGACTGACAAAAGAAGGTGCTTAGAGGTTCAAAACGATTGTCAGTCGTTGGCTATAGCTGATAATCAAAGAAGTGGGAGCCAGCAATCTAAAATTAGATACCACTCAAATCATAGAAACGCTGTGAAAAAAACTCCCGCCTCTACCATGCCTTGAAAGACTGGCTGGGTCAAGGCCAAAACTGGGCACATCTGAGTCATCTGACCACCTGCCTTTGGCTAGTCTCAGCATTGATACAGACCGGTGAAGTCAATCTGACAAAATGGGCCAAGTACATCCCCTGCCGAGGGCAGTACGCTCAAAGTCGTCAGCGACGCATTCGGCGCTGGTTGGGGAATCCTCGCATTAATGTTCATCGGCTCTACAAACCTGTTATCCAGTCTGCACTGGCAGACTGGGAAGACCCGTGTGTGTATGTGAGCTTAGACACGACTCAGTTCTGGGATGAGTACTGTCTGATTCGCCTAGCCGTGGTTCATCGAGGCCGAGCGCTTCCCCTGGCTTGGCGTGTACTTGAGCATTCGAGTGCCACCGTTGCCTTCAGTGAGTATCAAGAGGTGCTGATTCATGCCGCTCGCTACCTGCCGAAAGGCGTGAAGGTGATTCTGTTGGCAGATCGGGGGGTTGTTCACACAGAGGCCATGAGTGCGGTGCGTCGCCTAGGCTGGCACTATCGCATTCGACTTAAGGGCAACACTTGGTTATGGCGGTCTACCAGGGGGTGGATACAACCCAATGCGCTCCACCTTGCGAGGGGTGAAGTACTCTGCTTCCATAACGTCAAACTTCATAAGAAACAGTGGTATGGCCCGGTCCACCTCATCTGCGGACGCAACAATCTCAACGGCGAACTCTGGGTTGTTGTCAGCGATGAGCCCACCACGATACAGACGTTTCGAGAGTACGGTCTGCGCTTCGATATTGAAGAACTTTTCAAAGACGAGCAGTCCAGCGGTTGGAACCTACACAAATCTGAGATTCGTTCGGTCTGTGACCTCTCCAGACTCTGCTTTATTCTGGCGCTAGCGACACTTTATGTCACGGCCCAAGGTGTGGCCGTCGTCGAGCAAGGTAAGCGTCGATGGGTCGATACCCACTGGTTTCGCGGCAATAGCTATTTCCGTATTGGTCTTGACTGGATTCGGGCTGCACTGCTTGATGGATGGCAGCTGATCAAGCACGTTCTCTTCATCTCCAACAAAGACCCTCAACCCGCTATGGCTTCTCGCAGACAGCATGAAAAACACCTGTATCGACTGGAGTTTCGAGCCTTCACCACCCACTTCGAGCCAGACTGAACTTTTGTCAGTCAATCAGGTGAAAGGCTTAGGGTATCAGATTACTCACATCAAAGATGCATACGATATCCCTGGGTGGCACATTGGACATGCGATCGCAATCCCAATAGACAACGACTAAGAACGTGCCCTCAAGGGACAATCTGAATCCACTTATCAAAGGAAATAAAATGAGCACGTTACCACTCTCAGACGCTCAAACGACTGATCCAATACGTTATTGATATCAATCCCCATCGTCAGGGTAAATTTATACCCGGTGTTGGCAAAAAAATTATGGCTCCAGACTTTCTTAAAAGTTATCAGCCTGACTGCGTGATTGTAATGAACCCAATCTATCTTAATGAGATTCAACACAGTTTGGATAGCATGGGAGTCATAACCCAGGTTATATCTGTTTAATCTAGCGTTGATAACAAAAGGGCCATCTCAGCGCTATAAGATAAAACACACGACTGAATTCATTTCTCATTAACAAAACCAAAGGGCTTTCTAGAGATCTCTAGAAAGCCTAACAACCCTGAAAACGATCACAGAATAACGGCACACCAGGGAATATCATCGCGCTTGGTGGGGTAAGGACTACGGAAGCATCTTTGTTTAATGGGTCTGGGCCGCCGAGGGCGGGGGTGCGGACGGGGGCCACCGCAAGGAACAGGGTAAGGGATGGGGTCAGTGGGTAGTGGATAATAAATTAGCCTGTCTTCTGCATCAACCAACTCTACATCAAGCTCCACCGGAGCGACTTCTTCAGCAGTGATTCCGCCCTGGATAGCAAAAATCTCTGCCGGTGTTAGTTCCTGCAAGTTGTCTAGATTTTGAATTTTTAAACGTTTCTTTTCCATGGTCTTTTCCCTGGTTTTGTAATAAAGTTGCGTTAGTTTTGGGCCAAGGGTGTTTGGCAATATTGCCTCCTATTCTGTTACTTGGGTCATAGACTGTGTTGCCAAATTGGCATTGGAAAATTGATTGAGTACAGAGATAGTGAAGCCGAGTGCAGGATGGCCTAACACTAGTTGTTTTTTAGGGTTCTTTCTTGCTGGTCGAGCAGCTGTTTTACCGTTAATGTCAGACGTAATTTTGTTAGCTGACTAGTCCAGGCGGAACGAGGTAAAAGGGGAACTGGCGACGATATTCTGACAGTCTCATCTACAGAGTTATTGTTATCCATGTCTACCTCGCGATGTTGTAAGTTGGTGTTTGTTCTTCCTGCCAGCTGGCAGACCACTGCACCCGATCGGCCGTAAAGCAAAGCGGGTCTGCCTCGACCCAGGGGGCATCAGTGGGTTCTTCTATTAGTTTAAATTCGCCATTGTCAAAGGGCAGGCCGTGGGCCTGGCGTTTGAGTAAAAGTCGCTCTCGTTTACCCTGTTTTGCCTGGGTTAGGGCACGATGATGACAGTAGGGGTTGTTGCCTCGACGGTCAAAAAATACATGGGCTGTCCAGGTGCAGCCACCGCGACAAAGTTCTGCAAACTCACAGGTTTTGCAAAATCCCCATAGATGGGCTGTTCCTTGAGGTGTACCGGCACCCAGATTAAAGCGCAGTTCTTGAGTGGAGTTAACAATATCGCGCAGCGTGCGATCGCGAATATTGCCCCCCGTATAGGCAGACGTCGGTAGCGAAGGGCATCCCTTAATAGCACCATCGGCTTCAATACCCAAGGTGGAGAGTCCTGCCGCGCAGCCCTGCCAAAACGCTAAGTCATTTTCCTGCCCACGCCCCCTAAGCAAACGCTCGTAGGGACCGTAATAGCCAATGTTGTTACCCGGCTGTAGCTGTACCCCCTCCCGCTGCGATCGCACTGCAATTTTAGCCAGCATCGGGTATACATCCAGCAGCTCATAGGGCTGTAAAAGCATCTCCGCATTGTCAGCCGCATTGCCCATGGGCACCGTCAGCTGCAGCTGCCAGGCCCGTGTCCCCACATCTCGAATATGTTCATAAATAGACGGCAGCTCTGGCGCAGATAGCCGATTTCTATGAGTATTACAGCCAAAGGGCATGCCCACCGCTCGCAGGTGCACCATGGTTTGAAACGCTTATTTACAGGTGTTTGGTATTAATAATGGTTACCATAATATTGGCTGATGTGGCACTCAGCAGCTGCTGTGATAATCACCATGGCAATGGTA
>ERZ1740070.358-NODE-358-length-32060-cov-6.775910_pt1 | contig 32060 bp, 28 predicted proteins | sample MGYA00581734_ERZ1740070 | MGnify/ENA primary metagenome ERZ1740070 (study PRJEB43018, sample SAMN04849744) | marine metagenome | isolation source: floating plastic debris | place: Pacific Ocean | collected 2008-09-01 | study: EMG produced TPA metagenomics assembly...
TAAGCTTTGGCTGTCGCTACTGCACTTTGGTCGAGATGGCTATAGCGCCATCATTGACCACAACTATGAGTTGACCAAACTGTTTACAACGGCTGTTAAATCGCGTCCCTTTCTCACCCTGGCCAGTGAGCCTCAGATGAACCTGGTCTGCTTTCGTGCGACACCTCCCGAAGTAGCCACAAACAGGCTAGATCAATGGAATCACGATTTACAGCGATGGCTTTTAGAAAAGGGAAACACTTTTTTATCACTGCCGATGTACCGTGGACAGCGATGGTTAAAGGCCGTTCTCCTAAATCCATTCACCACAGCAGGGCATATTCATACACTGTTTGAGCACATTGATAGCTATCACACCGCTCAGACGTCAGCACAGCCCCTTGACGTCCGTGACTAGGACAAAGATACTGATAGCGAACTGATAAGTCAGCGTTTCTCCATAGGAGAGGCTGCGCGCGATCGCAAGTTTAGGTAAGCACTTCCATGGTAAAGATCCTCCATCTCTCCGACATCCATATGGGTAGTGGGTTTAACCATGGACACACTAATCCAGAAACAGGGCTGAACACTCGCTTAGAAGATTTTGTTGCCACCCTAAGTCGCTGCATTGATCGCGCCCTGGATGAACCTGTGGATTTAGTCCTGTTTGGTGGCGATGCATTTCCCGATGCAACACCGCCACCACTGGTACAGCAAGCATTTGCTCAGCAGTTTCAACGGTTAGTCAACTCCAATATTCCAACGGTCCTCTTAGTTGGCAACCACGACCAACATTCTCAAGGGATGGGGGGCGCAAGTTTATGCATCTATCGCACCTTGGGAGTCCCCGGCATCATTGTGGGTGATACACTCGCTACCCATCGGGTCGATACCCAAGCAGGCCCTGTTCAGATTGTCACCCTGCCCTGGTTAACCCATTCCACACTACTCACCCGCCCAGATACAGAAGGGCTTTCTCTACAGGAAATCAATGAGCTAATGCTTGACCGACTTCGGGTAGCGTTAGAAGGTGAAATTCGTCAGCTTGACCCAGATATTCCTAGTATTTTACTGGCCCATTTGATGACGGATACAGCCCGTTATGGGGCTGAGAAGTTTTTAGCCGTTGGTAAAGGCTTTACTGTCCCCATGGCACTATTGGCTCGACCATGTTTTGACTATGTGGCCTTAGGTCATGTCCATAAACATCAAATCCTCTGTCAAGATCCTCCCGTGGTCTATCCTGGCAGCATTGAACGTGTCGACTTTAGCGAAGAAAAAGAAGATAAGGGATTTGTTCTAGCTGAAATTAAACCCAGTGAAATATCTGTTGAGTTCTGCCCTTTACCGGCCCGTGCATTCAAAACCATAGAGATCGACATCTCTAGCGTAGACACCCCTCAGCAATACCTAGAGGCAACACTGGCAAAAGCGACTATCAAGGACGCTGTTGTGCGCTTGGTGTATAAGCTCAACGCAGCCCAAATTGACCAAATTGATCAAGCGAGCCTACATCAAATCTTGTCCCAAGCTCATACCTACACTATCCGTCCAGAACTAGTCAGCCAGTTAACTCGACCTCGATTGCCCGAGCTAACACCCGATAGCACCCGCGACCCTATCAGTGCGCTACAAACATATCTAGCCAATCGCAATGACCTAGCTGCTATGAGCAAAGACATGCTGTTAGCCGCTCAAGCACTACTCAACAGCGATAATATAGGTTCTGTCCATGATGAATCAGAGACTGTCAGCTTAAACGACGAACAAAATCAGCAACTTAGACTGTTATAGGACGGCTCACTAAAAGTCAGCAATACCTTGGCCCAGACCTACACAGATATTGGTCAAAAATTCTAGGTCTAATGTCTCAAAGGTATCCGTTGGAGTGTGATAGTTGGGGTTACGCAAATCCGCAGTGTCCGTAACCATAATGGCGTTATATCCCGCATCCCAAAAAGGCGAGTGATCACTACGGCGGGCCGCAGGCAGAGGCAACCCTTGATTCACCATAGGCAGCCAGGCACAAGCAACATCCGCTGCACCAAGGGCACGATTCAATCGCCACATCGTAGGCATGGTCTGCCAATTGCCAATCAGAGCAATAAAGTTACCCGTTTTGGGATAGATGTAACGCAAAGCTTCTAACGGATAGTTTTGACTAGCTTCTGCAGATACCTGATGGACACAGTAGCCCAGCATTTCTAGCGAAAGCATAAAAAATATAGGCTGCCCATTTAGAGCCTCTACATAGGCACGACTACCAATCAGCCCATATTCTTCTAAATCAAAAGCAACAAACTGTATGGGGCGTCGTGGTGAATGCTCAAAAAAGTGTCGTGCCAGCTCTAACAAAACGGCTACGCCAGTGGCATTATCATCCGCACCAGGGCAGCCAGGCACTGCATCGTAGTGGGCACCAATGACGATAGGCGCAAGGGTCTGTCGACCCGGCAAATTGAGGCAAAAGTTATAGTGATTACGCCCTTTGTCTTGAAAGCACATTGTATTTACATGCCCCCATTGACTGAGCTGCCCTCGGATATATTGCTGCACATAGTAATATCCCTGAGTTGCAATATAAGGGTCTCGCTCTCGCACTAGCTCTTTTAGATGAGAGACCAAACGCTTCTGGACATTATCGTTATCCATGAATTAAGGAGATAGCAGCCTATCCTTAAAGCTATGCAGTATGAACATCAGCTATTTTATAAGCCCTAAAGATTAATATTACTTATTACCTAACGTAGAGCAGAGAGATTTACGTTGGGTAATAATGGCCCGCAGGACTAGTTTTGAACTTATTTGCACTCTTTATCGATAATTGTTTTCGAGTTAAGGAGTCGATGACAGACAGTCTTAATGCTCAAAACAAACTGTATACTTAACTGATTGTAATTTTAGATACAAAGCCTGGCCAGGGGCTTGAGTTATTTCCTATTTTTCTGGCAGTGAGTACCACAAAGCATGTTGAAATTACGGTTTCATTGTTACGTTTGGTACTGCTTCTTTAGTGAAGTGTTCATCTGTAAGCTCGTTTATGTTTGATGTACCGGTTCTTGAAGTAACCGTATCCTCAGCGCCTGTGCTTATTAGTGGTGTAAGCCAAGCTAATCAAATACCTCTTTACCAGTCACACGCGTCTTCAGCTTTTCTCAATGCGTTAGCCTCGTTATCACCCTCTAGTGATGATCAAGCAGATGCAGAGCTTGAGACTTCAACGGATTTCACACAGACCAAAACATTACTCCCACAGGGGGCGTTTCAACTTCTAGAACCTCTAAATCTATCTGATATAGCCATTCCGGAAAACATTTTTACGGAACCTTTGGGAGCTATACCCTCACAATTAACAGATTCCAATACAGTAGCTGGGGCAAATGCTTCAACGGCTAAGCAGCAAACATCAGAGGGCAAAACATCTGAGCTTGTTAACCAAACACTGTCGGCCCAGACCGCTGCAACAGACATTCAAAAAGCACCGCCACTAGCTCCTAGAAGTGAGTTAAGCCAGTGTATCGATATGCCTTACGACAGTGCTATGCAGGGGGTCACCACACTGCAGATATTACTGCAAGGTAGCGTTATCGGAGAACTCAGCAGCGTAGACGGCACCGAGCAAGTGATTCGTTCACTCAAGGCAATGCTAGTTGATGAGCAGATTGACCCCGATGCCATTGCCCCTATCTTAGGTGGAGAGCAGCCTGCTATTCGCATCAATGATGATGTGCTAGTTCGTGTCCTGCACCAAGAAATGAATGAAACCACTCCCCCTGTGGAAACTCAAACATCCTTAGGAGGTGAGTGGGCCGCTATTGCGTGGAGCGATCAGCTGCGCCAGCAGTTTGGGGCCACCCCACTTGACCCAGGTAACGTGCAGGTAATGCTTAAAAATCTGCAGCCGTCTGAGCAACAGCTAGATGGCACTGCCTCTTGGTATGGACCATATTTTCACGGTCGGCTTACGGCTAACGGAGAAACGTTTGATCAAAACCATCTAACGGCCGCCCATAAGTCTTTGCCGTTTAATACAGTGCTACAAGTGCGTAATTTGAAAAATAATCAGACAGTCGTCGTACGCATTAACGACCGAGGGCCTTATATCGGCAAACGGTCCCTAGATCTATCAAAAGCAGCAGCTCAGTGTTTGGGAGGTGAAACAGCCGGCGTTATTCCTTATGAGGCTGTCATTTTAGAGCCCGGTTCTGAAGCGGCTGAAAATAGCGACTGATTAGAGGCTCACTTAGTGCTGAAGACTATTACCAGGTTGGATCAACGTAAAGGTTGATTATGTAAGGAGACTGGGTTGCTGGAATAGCAGAAATACAGGCACAGATGGGCTCTTCTTGACCTTCGATCTCAACTTCACAGGCATGACATGAGCCCATCAAACACCCGGTCGGGATATTAACTCCCGCACGCTCAGCAACCTGTAAAACTGGTTCTCCTGGGGTTGCAGAGACAGTGACGTTATCAGGTAAAAAACGAACCTCAACACTCATAATTTTTTCAATATGAATTGCTAAGAAACAGTATCAATCCTATCGCAAGATTTTTAGGGATGACGGATGCACTCAGCATGATTCAACCACTGCTCTAATTTGTGAGGGTTCTAGGGTCGTCTGCTCAAGATAGCGACGTTTTGTGTGCCACCAATTTTGCATGTCGCTGGAAAAGCTAACCATGTAAAGCGTTATCACAATTGGCTGTGCGCGGTATCCCTGTCCAACAATTTCAACACAGTAGGACGGATGCCGTCTGGTAGATAGGTCTACGATAAATCGTCGTCCAATACGTCGCCAGCTAGGTTCTTTTCCCCGCCACTGCAAACGACAGCAGGGCCAAGGCAGCTGCTCACGGTCAAATAATCGACAACAGGGCCCAATGACACGATAGGTCAGGTGGGCTCCAGGACTCTGAAAAATATGCCCGGTTGGCCAGGGATGTTCGCCAGCCGGGGGATATGTGGATACTATCAACGCTTGAGCAATGAAAAACAGAGGTGTAGCGCTGGTACAGACTGTTTTACCGGAACAATCATGTCAAAGACCAGCCTATGATTTAGAACAGTAGTGTACGCAATTTTGCAGGAAAGTTCTATGGCTGAGGCTATTACTCCAACCGTTAGCGATCGCATCTGTAAGCACATGAACGATGACCACGCTGATGCAGTGCTGCTATATGCTCAGAAGTTTGGCGATACCACAGCAGCCACAGCAGCCATTATGAAATCTATTGATACTAACGGCATGGACTTGGACGCCATTGTAGATGGCCAAAGCACTTCCGTTCGCGTCAGTTTTGAGCGTCCTTTAGCCGATGCTAAAGATGCACACAACGTTCTAGTAGAAATGTTGAAGAAGGTCAGACAAAACTAGTCAAGTAGTTTTGAGTTTTGAATTAGCTACAGCTCACTGGGTCAGTCCTTGAGGGGAGTGTACAGCTCAAAATTAAGCATTCAAAACTCAAAACTCTTTTCCTTACTGTTCCAAATCTGTCACGGGCACCGTACAGGCACGTCTGTAATCATTACCTGCAGAGTAGGTAGACCCACAAAGGTTGGCACCTGTCAGGTCAATGTCGTGCACATAGGTCAGATCAAAGTTCGAGTCCTGCAGTTGGGACCCGATAAATTGGGTTTTGTGAATATAAGCCTCAAAAAAGTTAGCCTCCATCATCTCAGCACCTGAGAAATCAGCGTAGTTGAGTAGAGTGCCCTCCAGGTTAGCACCGATAAACTGAGCTGGAAATACTATAAATTCACCAGCACTATCCGTTGCCTCAGTCCTGATAGTCAAGGCTCTTACGTAGGTCATATTGCTCAAGCCAAGGTCAGCACCTGACAGATTAGCACCATCCAAAATTGCGTAGAAAAAATTAGCTTCCCTTAGGTTAGCACCCTCTAAATTGGCACCAGAGAGGTCTAAACGGCGTAAATCAGCTTCTCTGAGGTCACAACCAGGGCATTCATTTGTTTCAATCAAGCGTTTGAGATCGTCTTCATTGACCGCTTGAGCCGCAGGGCTAGGGGCAAAAATCAGGGTCAATAGTGTGACGCCTGCCAAAGCGACTGACTTATTCCCGCAGTGCCATAACCAGTGGGTTATTCCTTGAACCATCGGTTGCATTCTCTAGGAGCTCCTTCCACAACAACTCTATCGTGTCAAATTCATCACGATCAAGGCAAGTGTGTGGACTGTTTCCGTAATGGAACCTACTCATCAAGAAGCCTATGATCTGCTTGTGATTGATACGGAGTTTATTGGTTCTCTAAATTCTCTAGATAACCCTAAAAAAAGCCAAAATAACGGCCTTAAGTGACAGGGTTGATCCCTAGGGTAGAGATAACAAACCCATACCTGATGTTTTCAGGCTAAAGCTTCTATCAAGAAAAATTACCGTAACGTCACGCTTCGTTGCCCATCGGGCAACAATCAAATCAGGTCCTGCTTCATACTTTTCCACGAACAAACAATGAATCCACTACGCTTAGCTATCGCTGCCGCCACCGCAGCAACCCTCACCATATTTGGAGCGACTACCCGCGTAAATGCCCAAGCTTTTGAAAGTCTTGAGGTCACTCAAGAAGACTTTGTTCTCGTAGCAGCCCCAGGCGGTGGGCTGCTGGGTCGCCCCCAGCTCATGATCATCGAGCAGAGAACCGACGAGCGTCAATGTTGGAGTGAGTCAGGCAGTGAACCTGTACAGGTTGAGCCTTTACTGCTGAACTTTGACTTTAGCGGCATTTGTGGACGCAGCACCGACAGCAATGGCTATTCAATTCGTGCTGGTGATGGCGATGTTGGCAGTCGTTTTAACTTAGAAATTCGGGAAGAAGAGGGTGAGTATATTTTGCTCGGTAGACCCAGCAGTTTTCCAACCAATCCTTATCGCAGTGCCGATCCTATTAACCTAGGCCGTACCTTTGGCCAAGCAGAGAACGGATTTACAAAAATCTTTCTCAACCCCGGCTGGCGTCTCACTCGTCGGACCCTTGATGGCCGCCAACTAGGACACGTGTATTTAACTAACGATGCCACCCTAGCTACCATCGTAGAACAAAGTGGCGGCCCTGTTGCTGGCCAACCCCCTGGAGGAACACCTACCACGCCCGATCCTGAGCCACCAACAGAGATTGCGTTCCGCGATGTCACTAACGATGTTTATGCATCACAGATTAGCCGTGCTGTAGAAATTGGCTTTATCGCTGGCTTCCAAGACGGTACATTTCGTCCTAGTACAGCCCTGACTCGCGAACAGCTGGTGTCGATGGTTATCGAAGCCTTAGATGCCCAGGACAATATCTCGGTTGCCTTACCCAGTCAGATAACCAGCAACCCCTTTGCGGATGTTGACCGCAATCGCTGGAGTGCGGCAAAGATTCAATTTGCAAGTCAGAGCGGCATTGTCAGCGGCGACCCCGAAGGAACCTTCCGACCTGGTGATGAGGTGACTCGAGCTGAGATGATGGCCGTATTGCGTCGGGCAGCCGAGTATCGCAAGCGTACTCTAGGCCAAGGAACAGCCCTGACTCCTACCCAGCAAGCCTTTAATTTCTCAGATATTGAGGGCCACTGGGCTTCTGATGTCATCTCTAGCCTTTCTGCCTACTGTGGAATTGCCAGCCCTGTTAACGAGCAAGGGGCTTCATTTGCGCCTAACACCGATGCTTTGCGCAACTATGCAGCTACCGCTGTTGTGCGTTTGGTAGATTGCGAAAGCTAGGTAGTTTCAGACATCCGGGGCATACCATAGTCGTGCCCACTGTCTGAAAATTGATGATTTATGGGCTGTCTAACTAGAGACAGCCCTTTTTTGTGCAGTCCTGCCTCTGGGTAACCAAAATCATCCCCATTGATGAAAGGCAACGTCATAAAATTGACCGATAGTCCTGCAGACGGTGGATACGATTGGGGCAACACACCGATTAAATTAATAGCTGCAGAGACCATCCTGGATTAAGGACTATGCGAGTAAATCACAAATGACCGTTTCGAGGACTATTTGTATTGGCTTTCTCACAGTAATTACCGTTGGTACCCTGTTGCTGATGTTGCCGTTTGCCACAGCTAACGGCGAATGGAATAACCCAATCGTGGCCCTGTTTACAGCAACATCAGCAGTCTGTGTTACCGGGCTGATTGTCGTAGATACGGGCTCCTATTTTTCATCCTTGGGTCAAGGCATCATTTTGTTGCTGATCCAGCTGGGTGGTTTGGGTTACATGACCGCAACAACATTACTATTACTGCTGCTAGGAAAACGTTTGGGTCTAAAAGATCGACTGGCCATACAGCAATCGCTAGACACAGCTGAGCTATCGTCTGCGGCATCGCTCATCAAGTCCATCATTGCGATGACAATGATTTTTGAGCTGAGCGGCATATTTTTATTAATGCCTCGCTTTGTAAATGACTACAGCCCAGGTCGTAGTCTTTGGTTATCGATTTTCCATAGCATCAGCGCATTTAATAATGCGGGCTTTAGCTTATTTGCCGATAGCTTAGTGCAGTATGCTCGGTCGCCTTGGGTTAACGGAGTCATTGCTGGGCTGGTAATTTTGGGGGGCATTGGCTACCAGGTGATTATGGAGATATTTATTTGGGTACGCGATCGCATCCGTCGCAAACGCCAACATCAGGTTTTTTCACTTCACTTCAAAGTAGTCACTAGCACCTCGTTTATTCTTTTAACTCTCGGTACCATTGCCTTTTTTGCTGTCGAGTTTTTCAACCCTGCGACCTTAGGCCCAGAGCCAATCAATGTAAAACTGATTGAAGCGGGCTTCCAATCGGTAATTATGCGCACTGCCGGATTTAACTCCATTGATATTGGGGCAATGGAGACAAGTTCGTTGTTTATTGCGATCGCGCTTATGTTTATTGGCGCTAGCCCTGGCAGCACTGGCGGCGGCATTAAAACCACCACCATTAGAATTTTGCTCAACTGCACCCGCACCGTCCTTAAAGGCGAAGATGAGGTGTTAGCCTACCAGAGAGAAATTCCAGATAAACGGGTACTCAAAGCCATTGGCGTTGTCGTTGCATCAGCAATGACGGTGGTGATGGTCACTATTCTGCTATCGCTGACCGACCCCGGCATTGAATTTATTGACCTACTATTTGAGACCGTCTCTGCTTTTGCCACAGTTGGCCTCTCCACAGGCATCACGTCAGAGCTATCGACACTGGGGCAACTAGTCATTATCGTCACCATGTACATTGGCCGGGTCGGAGTCTTATTGCTGATGTCTGCCCTTTTAGGTGACCCTAGACCCAGCACAATTCACTATCCAGAAGAAGATTTGCTAGTGGGGTAGCAGCATATGGGCAGGTATTGCTGTTTTATTACACAGATGGTTCTGGAATAGAAATATCAATGGGTGTAATTTTCACTTCTTCAGCCAGGGTCCCCAGAGATGGGTCAATCGCGTCGAGATTGCCCACCACAATGGTTACCAAATCACTGGGCTGCAGATTACGCTGGGCCGCGTCTAATACCTGCTCAATTGTGGCCGACTCAACCGCTTTTTGAAACTCAAAAACAAAGTCTGACGGGTAGCCGTAGTACTCATAGCGAATCAGACGGGACAAGGTTTGCTCTGGTGTAGCAAAGTTAAACACAAAGCTATTGAGTACCGCATCTTTGGCATATTGCAGTTCTTCGGCTGTAATTGGCTCTTGGCGGACTCGCTGAATTTCCCTGTACATGGTTTCAATAAACGGCACCGTGGCCTCAGAGCGAGTTTGACCACCGCCAATAAACAAGCCAGGGTAATCATAGCGAGGGCTCCAGAAGGCATAAACAACATAGGCCAAGCCCTGACGAGAGCGAATGTCGTTGAATAAGCGACCGCCAAATCCGTTGAGCACCTCGTTCAAAATCACCATTGGCGCATGATCAGGGCTATCTAGACGCCCCCCTAGATGCCCGATGTGAATATAGCTTTGCGTCAGCTGAGGCTGGTCAACCACATATAAACCATTGGTCTGCTGGTCTACATCGGGCACCGTTACAGTCGCCTTTGCCCTTGCAGAGGGTGACCAGTCAGTAAAAAATTCTTCAATCAGCGCCTTCATCTGGGCGGAGTCAAAGTCACCACTGATGCCTAAAATTGTGCCCCTGGGCTGAATTGCGGTTTGATAAAAGTCAACGACATCATCCTGAGAGATATTGTCGATGTCTCGATACTCAACCATGCGAGCAAAGGGGCTCTCATCACCGTAGATCAGCTTACGAAACTCACGAGTTGTCACATCGTCAGGGTCATCATTACGACGGGCGATACTGCCGCGGTATTGATTTTTAATGAGCTCGATCCTTTCTGGAGCAAAGGTTGGCTGCTGAATGACCTCTGCAAAAATTGAAAACACATCAGCCAGGTCTTCGCTAAGAGCGCTAAAGCTCGCACCACCACTGGTCGCCTCAAGATTTGTTTCAACCGATGCGGCCCGCTGCTCTAAATACTGATTAAGTTCATCAGGGGTATAGCTTGCAGTTCCCCCAACCCGCATGGCTTCTCCCATGATGGCCGCTAGACCAACTTTATCTGCCGGTTCCATAAATTCCCCAGCTCGAAACGTAGCTGACCCACTAACCAAAGGCAGATCGTGTTTTTCCATGAGATAAACGACCACACCATTTGGCAATTCATATCGTTCGAAATCAGGGATTTGAATCTCGCTGAGGGGTCCAAATTCTAGTTCGGTGTAGTGACGCGCCGTCACAGCATTGGCAGGCTTACTCCAACCCAAGGTGAACACCAGACCAAGCGCAGCTAGGGCCAAAAAGAACCACTTAATCAGACGACGTTTAGAAAACCAGAGCATAGGTGAAATGGCGAATAGAGCAGCAGGTAGAAAAAGGATTTGAGCTGGGAATGTCTACAATCCAGACGAGTAGGAATTGAGAAAGTATTGCAGGTCCTACCCGTATTATCTTTCGATGCCTTTGTTGCTATGACTGAGCCGATAGCAGTTTACCAACGGTACGATTACTAGGCACAAAGGTTTCTTGAGCCACACGCTGAACGTCTTGGGCAGTTACTGCTTCAATCGCTTTTAATTGTTCGAAAACATTGCGCCAATCGTCTGTTTTGGCTTGGTATTCGGTTAGCAAACTTGCCATACCTGAATTAGAGTCTAAACTGCGTAACATTGACGCCCTAGCTTGAGTTTTGACGCGTTTTAGCTCTTCTGGCGTCACAGGCTCCTGCTGTAGCTGAGCTAACAAGGCATTCATCCGTTCAGCTACGTCATCAACAGTGTAGTCGGGCGCTGTTAGCCCATATAGCAACAAAATATTGTCATATAGATCGCCAGGGAAACCATTGGCACTACCAATGTTGAGAGCAACCTGAGATTGCTCAACTAAGTCTTGGTACATGCGAGATGTGCGACCGCCGACCAGGATACTTTCAATCATGGAATAAACTACATGGTCAGGGTGATTGATACCTGGGCGATGAAATCCTTCTAGGTACCATGGCTGACTAGGCAGTGGCATCTCGATAGATTTAGGTGCTGTCTGGGGAGGCTCCTGAACAGTGACTTCTGGTGGCAAACTGCGGGACTGAATACGGCCAAAATAAGCAGTCGCTAACTCTTTGACATCATCAGGGTCAACATCACCCACCACAGCTGCAATTAAGTTTCTGGGCCCGTAGTAGGCGTCAAAAAATCGGGCAATGTCATCGCGGGTAGCGAGCCGCAAGTCTTCCTGATAGCCAATGACGGGACGCCGGTAAGGGTGTTCATCAAAGGCAACTTCTAAGAATTTTTCAACGATTTGACCGATGGGGGAATTGTCCACACGCATACGGCGTTCTTCTAAGATGACTTGTTTTTCTTTATAAAATTCTCGAAAAACAGGGTCAATGAAGCGCTCGGCCTCCAATGACATCCATAGTTCCAACTTATTGGACGGCAAGCTGTAAAAATAGCGAGTAGCGTCAGCAGAGGTGGTTGCATTGAGACCTCGACCGCCCGACTGCTCAATAATTTGACCAAATTTATTTTGCTCAACGTATTCTGCAGCTTGCGCTTGGAGGGTATCAAACTGCGATCGCAATGCTGCAGTTGTCTCTTCATCCTCCGCCTTCTCAGCTGCCATCAGCTGGTCAAACACCACATCCATCTCTTGCAAAAGAGGTGCCTCAGCGACATAGTCTGTGGTGCCGATTTTAGTGGTCCCCTTAAACGCCAGGTGCTCTAGATAATGAGCAACACCAGTGTGGCCATCCTCCTCATTAACCGCCCCCACTTTGGCATAGAGCATCATTGACACCACTGGAGCCTGATGGCGTTCCAGCACAATAAACTTCATGCCGTTGTCAAGCGTGAACTCACTGACGTCATCAACTACTCGATCAATATAAGGCTGAATGGAGTTTTCTTGATCTGTAGCAGCAACAGGCTGTGGAGCCTCTACATCAGCGGTTTGAGCCCAAGCCAGCCCTCCCAAACCAAGCCAGATTAGAACCACAAAAACAGCCGCCCACAGCAACGTTACCTTTGGCCTAGCCAACGGAGTTACGCCCATAACACCTCAGCGCAAAATACCGTTACTAGCATAGATACTTTCCTTTATATTGTGTCAGCAAGATATTGACGTTTACGCAGAATTACTAATATCTGCCCTAATGCCGTAAAAGTAAATATCTAGCCTCACAATCAGTAACGCTTCGCAAGCATTCGCGACTCTACTTCAAATAGATGTACTTATAAAAGTTAAACATCTCAAATAGACCACCAACAATGCTCATCGTTAAGCAGATAGTCATAAACCCTTGGCCCATATTGCCTGCGCCAAATGTGGTCAAAAAGTCTATGAGCCGATCTTTAGCGATCTCACTAATCGCTGATAGTGGCGACAAAACACCTAGTGTCAGTGCTCCTAATGCTACCCCTAAGCCAACAGCAGGCAGTAGGAAACATATCACCAGGGTAAGTATTAAAGAACTAAACAGCTGTAGGCCCATCTCTACCTCCTGCCATATTTGGCTAAATGGGCGTTAGGAATAACCATCCTCAACGATAGGGGCAATGGAGGGAATTAACCCTCAACTTGAGGAATCTTAAATTTTCATAAAACTACAGAGCATTTAGACTCTTGCCTTAATCTAAGACTTAACCCATTAGAATGATGGGGCTCCCCGCCTATAAGGAGTCATTCCCTTTGTCCGCTGCATTTTCCTCGTCGAGCCTGACTAAATGGGGTCAGCGTTTAATAGCTGCCATTTTGCTCGGTGGTCAAGTCATTGTGCACTTAGCTACTCGACCGTTACATCGGCGTAACACTCTTGAGCAAATGGCTGCCGTTGGTCCAGAGTCTCTGCTGATCACCCTCGTAACAGCTAGCTTTGTGGGTATGGTGTTTACGATTCAGGTTACTCGAGAGTTTATTAACTTTGGAGCCAGTACAGCCGTTGGCGGCGTGTTGGCATTGACGCTCGCCAGAGAATTAGCCCCCGTTCTAACCGCGGTCATCATTGCGGGTCGAGTTGGCTCAGCGTTTGCGGCTGAAATTGGCACCATGCAAGTTACGGAGCAAATCGATGCACTGCAGTTGTTAAAAACTGATCCGGTCGATTATTTAGTATTGCCTCGGGTTGTTGCCTGCGCATTAATGCTGCCGCTGCTGACCATTTTGTCATTTATCACAGGCATGACAGGTGGATTGCTGATTTCCAGCACAATGTTTGACATCTCCCAAACTGTGTTTTTAGACTCAGCTCGATTGTTTCTAGGAGTCAGAGATTTAGTAACTGCAGTCATTAAAGCCCTCGTTTTTGGCAGCTTGATTGCCATTATTGGCTCTAGCTGGGGATTGACAACAACTGGAGGAGCCAAAGGTGTTGGGCAATCGACCACAACCGCTGTGGTCACGGCTCTATTAGCTATTTTTATCAGCAACTTTTTCCTATCGTGGCTGATGTTTCAAAGCTCTACACTCAACTTCTAGAGGTGCTGCAAGCTCAGAGGAGGCCAAACGTCTGACCTATATTTCCACCTCAGTCAGTTTGTTTAAGTAACGCTCAATCAGCAAGATTGCAACAATATCGTCAATAGGGCGGGGAATCGTTCGCATACTCTGGGGCAGAATGCGATTGAGCCCCTTGGGAGGAAACATTTCCCAATAGCGATCGCGAGCTTCCAAACTGCTGTAGCGTTCGTCAATCAAAATGATATTTGGGTTTTCCTTAAGTCTCTGTGATAGCTCTTGCTTCCAAATTTGAGCCCCTGTCTGGTCACCCATCACAATCAGTGAAATGGGGTATGTTTGTCGCAGAGCTGCAATATGATCAACAACATCCTCTGCAGAAACTACTTCGTGGTAGCACAGTGAACGATCTAATCCAACAATTGCCAAACCACATTTATAGCGGCCAGGGTCAAATCCAAGAATGACGGGTTGCGACAGCTTTGAAAAAACAGTTGAGGTCACAGAGCGAGGGATAAGGAAAAAGGCACTATACAAAAAGCTGGAATTCAAAGGGCTCACATCCAGAACTGCTTTTTTCATGAGATCAACAGTAGGTTTCGGCTTGGATATGGCCTAGACAAAAAAGAGCCTTTGTTTTCCTACTATTATCTTACGCTTATCCCAAGGCAGCCTGCATTAGGAACGTCAATTCTAGAAATTCAATAAGGTTCGGTTGCGATTTCAACGAAATCTGGCAGACTGTAGTCTGGCGAAAACCTAATTTGCATCCGAGCTGATGGGTTTAATCGTTCTAATTACTTGGTTTAACCAGCCATATGTTCAGAGTGAAGCCGTTTATTGTCAGACGCTGTTAACCACCAGTGGCACTGGTTGCAAATGGAATACAAATGCTATGGTCTAAGTACACCTGTACGCACTAGTTCGAGTGCGTTTGCTTTGTGCATGTAAAGCGAGTTGAACTCTCCCACTTCAAATCTTTTGGAGGTACGACTCAGGTTCCTCTTCTACCAGGGTTTACGGTTATTTCTGGCCCCAATGGTTCAGGAAAGTCGAACATTCTGGATGCGCTCTTATTTTGTTTGGGGCTAGCCAGCTCTAAAGGTATGCGAGCTGAGCGCTTGCCAGATCTAGTCAATCAAAATCACTCAAGTCGGCGCTCTACATCAGAAGCGAGTGTCACCGTTACATTTGACATCGGTGACATTCCACAAGAGATGCTAGGTAACGATAGCCCAGACCAGCATGAGGCAAATGACTCTACAGATAGTGGTTCAAAATCAGGCAATAATCTGGAGGTGGATAGCACAAACTCTACAGATAGTGGCTCGGAACCGGAAATACCCACACAAGACAGCACAGATGATAATGACACCTCTGAGAAGGCGGTTTTAGAGTCAGCTGGGGGTGCTAGTGGAGCTACTGTTCAATCAGCGACATCACCAAACTCAGCCACTCACAATGGGACTAGCAGTGATTTTCAACCTGCTCCCGATAATGTTGTTCCTCTACCGCGAGAATGGAGTGTGACTCGTCGCCTACGGGTTACGGCGCAAGGAACGTACACGTCAAATTATTTTATTGATAGCCAGCCTTGCACCCTCACGGAGTTACATGAACAGCTGCAGCGCTTTCGCATTTATCCTGAAGGCTACAACGTAGTGCTCCAGGGTGATGTCACCAGCATTATCTCTATGAAAGGGCGAGAGCGTCGGGAAATTATCGACGAGCTGGCAGGTGTTGCATCCTTTGACCGTAAAATTGACCAGGCTAAGCTCAAACTCGATATGGTGCGAGAGCGCGAAGAACGCTTTCGTATTGTTGAGCGGGAGTTAATTGATCAGCTAGAACGCCTTGATCAAGATCGCAAAAAAGCTGAGAAATATAAGCAGCTCAAGGCCACACTACAGGAGAAAACTCAGTGGCAAACGGTTTTAGAATGGCGGCAGCAGCAAGCGCAAGCCCACAGGCTAGAAAACCAAATTAGTCAGGGTAAAGAGCAGACGACTAAGCTGAGCGAGCAGCGTGAAGCCCTGGTTAAGCTGATTGAAACCACAGCTGCTGAACTAGAGATTCTAAATACTAAAGTCAAGGCCCTGGGGGAAGATGAACATCTTGCTCTGCAGTCTAGGTTAGCGACCCAAGAAGCCGAGCTGCGTCAGCTTGAACGCCAAGAACAGGCCTTGAGCCAATCCACACGAGAACTGGCTGCTCGGCTGCAGTCTACTCAAGTGGCGCTACAGCAGCGTGGTCAAGAATTAGGATCTTTGGAGCAGCGACTGGCAAATTTGACGGGTAATGAAATTGTTCGACTTCAGACAGAGCACGATAGCGCAGCTCAGGCGGTAGAGGAGGGTCGAGAAGCAACCAGCGCGATCGCAACCGCATCACAGGCCTGGGTTGAAACCCAAACCAACCTACGTCGCGAAGTAGAAACGCTCCTCAACACGCTTGAACCGCAGCGAGCCGAACAGGTACGGCTACAGGAACGACTCAATCAGCTACAGAGCCAAATCACAGCTCAGACTAGCGCGGTTCAGAGTCTAGAAGCTGAGCTGAGTGCCTCAAATCAACCCATAGGGACTGAGCTATCGACCACTGAAGCCCAGATTCAAACATTGGCGCAAGCCGTCGCCACGGCTGAGCAGGAACTTAAAACTCAGCGAGAAACCCGAGACCGACTGCTTCGAGAACAGCGTGAAAAGCAGCGAGAGTTAGACAAGCTAGAAGCTCAAGAACAGGCACTGCAAGAAACCCACGGCACCCAGGCTACTGAAGTGTTAATTAAAAGTGGTCTGACAGGTATTTGCGGCTTAGTCGCTCAGCTGGGTCGTGTGGACCCCAAATATCAAACTGCTTTAGAAATTGCCGCTGGTGCCAGACTAGGATTTTTAGTCGTTGAACATGACGGCATTGCTGCTAGGGGCATTGACATTCTTAAACGTAAGCGCGCTGGTCGAGCTACTTTTTTACCCCTCAACGCTATTCGTGCCCCCCGTGGACAAAAATTAGGGCGATGGGAGCGTCCGGATGGCTTTATTGACTACGCAGTCGATTTGATTGAGTGCGACGATATGTATCGAGAGGTGTTTGCGTTTGTTTTTGGCAGCACAGCGGTATTTGAACGTATTGACGATGCTCGCCGTCACCTGGGTAAGTTTCGCATGGTTACCTTGGATGGCGAGGTGCTAGAGAGCAGCGGTGCGATGACTGGCGGTAGCCTGCGTCGTCAGGGACGGCTGCACTTTGGCACAGTAGAAGCCGGTGAATCGGCTGAAGCTAAAGCTCTACATGAACGGCTGCAGGAAATTGAGCGGATCTTGGCTAGGTGCGATCGCACCCTTATCCAGGCAGACGCCACAGTTAAAACCCAATCTAAAGCCCTCATCGAAACCCGCCAAAGCTATCGAGAACAGCAGCTACAAAACACCCAGATTCAGCAACAGCAACAACAGCTGCAGCAGCGCCTAGACAAAGCCCAGCAGCAGCTACAGCAGTACCAGGCTGAATACACCACAGCGCAAACCCGGCTGCAGCAGCTAGAAACAGCACTGCCTGAGCAAGAGGCACAGCTGCAGCAGAAGCGTCAAGAACTCACCGCCTTAGAAGAATCACAGACCCATAGCGAGTGGCAGCAGGCTCAGAACAACGTGCGGGCTTTAGAAGCTGAACTCACCCAGCGACAGCAGACATTACAAACAGCGCTGCAGCAACAGAGCGAGTTAGAAGCACAACGTCAGCGACTCCAGGAAAAAATTCAAACGGGCCAGCAGAGTCTTGCTGACGATCGTCAACAGCAGCAGACTCAAATTAACCAACAGACCGAAATCAATCAGCAGCAGGCCACCCTCAAACAAGAGATTATTACCACCCAGACAGCTCTGGCCGAATTAGATAAAACCCTTGCAGGGGAGAAAGCAGAGCGCGATCGCAAAGAACATCAGCTACGCGATCAGCGCAATCAGCTCCAGCAGCTAGAGTGGCAACAGCAAAAACTCAGCGAGACTCAGCAAGAGCGACAGCAGCAGCTCAGCGAATTGCAAACCATTATTGAAACCAAACAGGCTGAACTCCCAGATCCACTCCCCGAACTCCCCGAAGATCTGACATTAGAAACGCTACAGAAACAGCTTAAATCGCTGCAGCGCCGTCTGGAGGCCATGGAACCCGTTAATATGTTGGCCCTAGAAGAATATGAACGCACTCAAGAACGGTTAGAAGAACTCACCCACAAACTAACGACGCTAGAAGAAGAGCGCACAGAGCTATTGCTGCGGATTGAAAACTTTACCACCCTGCGGCGGCGTGCCTTTCAAGAAGCCTTTGATGCAGTCAACACAAATTTCCAAGCTATTTTCGCCGAACTCTCGGATGGTGACGGCTACCTCCAGCTAGACGATCCTCAAGATCCGTTTAATGGTGGGTTAAATCTGGTTGCTCACCCTAAAGGCAAACCTGTTCGTCGCCTTGCCTCCATGTCTGGTGGCGAAAAATCCCTCACTGCCCTTAGCTTTATCTTTGCTCTCCAGCGCTATCGCCCCTCACCCTTCTACGCGTTTGACGAAGTAGACATGTTCCTAGATGGTGCCAATGTTGAACGCCTCTCTAAAATGATTCGCCATCAGGCTCAACAGGCACAGTTTATCGTCGTCAGCCTGCGACGCCCGATGATCGAATCTGCCGAACGCACTATTGGTGTCACTCAAGCTCGAGGGGCATACACTCAGGTATTGGGTATCAACCTGCAGCGAGCCTCCGCCGGAGGGTGACATTAATCCGGCTCAAAATTATTTTTCCTTCCCTGTAGAGGCGCTGCATGCAACGCCTCTACAAATCCAATACGGTTTAACACACTGTCAAAAAACCGAAGTATAGGGTGTAATGTGATGAAGCACGTTTCTCTAGATTAAAAAACATACACTCTGGTTAAGCAGACCCCGTAGACACCCCACAGTAGACCCAGCAATGAGTTTTGAACAAAGTCGGCTGCGCTCCGACATGATTGGCACCCAAGTAATCACCCGTTCTACAGGCCGTCGTCTGGGCGTGGTCAGTCAACTGTGGGTAGATATTGATCGAGGCCGCGGTGAGGGGGGCGAAGTCGTCGCACTCAGTCTTAGAGACAATGTTTTATCAAAAGTGGTCTCTGGTCCTGAGCAAATCATGCTGCTGAGCAGTATTCGTCAGATTGGCGATGTCATTTTGGTGGATGATGACTCAGTCATTGAAGATGATGTTAGCGTCGCCAACTACACCACGCTGATTAAAAGTGAAGTCATCACTGAATCAGGTGAGGGGTTAGGCCGTGTCCGCGGATTTAAGTTTGACGTAGTCAGTGGCAAACTACAGTCAATTGTCATTGCTTCTATGGGTCTACCCCAGATTCCTGATCAGGTGATTAGTTCCTATGAGCTACCGGTCGAAGAAATTGTCAGTACTGGGCCAGACCGTATCATTGTCTTTGAGGGTTCGGAAGAGAAGCTTAAACAGCTAAGTGTCGGTTTACTAGAGCGTCTGGGTCTAGGGTCAGCCCCCTGGGAGCGCGAAGATGACGGCTATATCATGCCGTCATCTGCCAGCAACCAATTACCGTCAGGTATGAAGCAAGAAGTCCCCGCCCCCCGTCGCGAAGTAGCACCACCACAGCGGCTAGAACTTGAACAGCCGTCCCGCCCCCCGGCAGTCGAACAGCCTATTCCTGAGGAAGAAACTTACCAGGCGAAGCCTTTGAATATTCCTCAGAAGAAAAAGGTCATCGAATACGAAGAAGAAGATTTTTAGGGTTATGGCAGGATGGATATTGCCATTATCTAACTAACTGATATACGGTGTGCGTGGCATAGTCCCCTCAGTTTTCTAGTCGTTTTGTGCACATGGGATCGTCGTCCGTGCTCGCTACTGCTTTGCTTAATCAGCTATTTGTCATGGGTCTACCGGTACACCAAAGTACCGACTATGTTGGCTGGCTGCTTGAAACCATACGCTTAGAGCGGGGTGGTCATGTAGTTACCCTCAATGCCGAAATGTGTGTTCAGGCTGAAACCAATATCGAGCTGCGCAACATTATTCAGCATGCAATCCTGGTCATTCCCGATGGAGCTGGTGTACAGCTCTATTTTCAATGGATCAAACGACGACAACTCAAACGCTATCCGGGCATTGAATTTGCTGCCGATGTTTTACAACAGCTTGAGCAAACAGAATCGGTCGTCTTTTATGGAGGCGCACCAGGGATGAGCACCGCTGCGGCCGAACACTGGCAACGGCAGCTCCCTAACTTAAATATTGCGATCGCACAGCATGGCTACCTGTCTGAAACAGAGCAGGCAGAATTTCGCACTAAATTGGAGCTCCTCCAACCCAACATTATTTTTGTCGGTCTTGGAGTACCGCGCCAGGAGCTATGGATTTCAGCAAACCGTCATCTTTGCCCCAATGCTATCTGGATTGGGGTCGGGGGTAGCTTTGATATTTGGGCGGGTAAGAAACAGCGAGCCCCTCGTTGGATGTGCAATAACAACCTGGAATGGCTGTATCGACTTTATCAAGAACCCTGGCGATGGCGCCGGATGCTAGCACTGCCTAAGTTTGTATTTCGCTCCATTGGCTATGACTTAGGCTGGCGATCTACATAGCGCTTAGTTTGCTAGCACCTCTGTGGGGTAACCCCTAAAACTTCACATAAAAAATTGTCAAGGGGCTAGACATTTGTCCCATTCCCTATATCCTTGTACAGAGACAAAGGAACATCTCAAATCTTTAAGTAGCCTCCACAGATTCTTTTTAGATAAGCCCCTATGACATCCGCCGTGACTCAACCCAAAACTCGTTACCCTCGTCGCCGTCAGCCGAGCGGGCAATCTAAGCAGTTTGCAGAGTTTAAGACAGTTCCGGCAAGTCCATCGACTCAACGCGCTAACCATCAAAAGCAGCCCAGCACTGATAATGCGAGTCCTCCACTAGTGACATTGTCAGGCGTAAACAAGATCTATGACAACGGCAGCAAAGCTCTACGCAATATTAATCTACAGGTCAAACGCGGGGACTTCTTATTTATAACGGGGCCTTCTGGTGCGGGTAAATCGACTTTACTCAAATTGCTATATGGCCAAGAGCGAGCCAGCTCAGGAAATATTCTGGTTGACGACCAAAATTTGGAAAAGCTGCGTGGTAATCGTTTGGCCATGTTGCGGCGGCGCATTGGCATTGTGTTTCAGGACTATAAATTGATTCCCCGCCGTACCGTTGCAGAAAACGTTTCTTTTGTTTTATGGGCTCAAGGGTATAGCCGCCGCGAAATTAACCGCCGTCTGCGTCCCACCCTACGGATGGTGGGGCTACAGCATAAATCTAGCTGTTTCCCTGAGCAGCTTTCCGGTGGTGAACAACAGCGAGTTAGTATTGCTCGAGCAGTTGTTAGCACGCCCCCTTTACTCTTAGCCGATGAGCCAACAGGTAATCTGGACGGTGACAATTCTCGTCAAGTCATCAAGATTCTAGAAAAGCTAAACTCAATGGGTATTACGGTTATTGTTACCACCCATGATGAACAGCTAGTGCGCTCATCTAGTCATCCCGTTGTGCAGATCAAGGATGGACATCTAACCTACGTACGTCACTAGACAGCCCTAAAGTTAGGATGGTGTCTCACGACTTTGGCCTCAAACTTACAGAGCCAATCAACCCAGGCACTATCGATTTGAGGGTATTCCTGAGGGAGCACTCGCTTGAGTAAAACAGCAATATAGCTATGCTTACAGCGAATTATACCTATGTTGCCGACCTTGGTACGGATTACAGCGTGATTTAGCTCTGGGAGTTCCATTTTAGACGCCAAGAGCTGCTGCAAACCTAGGGATTGGAGAACCAACTGAACCCACTCAATATCTTCGTGCTGCGATGTAATAAAGTAATCGCAAGGCAAACCCATCGAGTCAAATACAGCCAGCCCCAGTATGTGATCAACATCAGGCAAACTAACCGATTTCAAGGGCTGTAAATTTGAAGTAGACACCAAAATACTAAACTTTAATCTGCAGCAAGATTAGAAGCTTTTAGCTTCCATATCAAACTAGACATCATATTGGTAAAGACATGGGCTACAACGGGTACCAATAAGTTCTGAGTCGCCATCGCGCTGTAGCCTAATAATCCTCCTACACAGGTTGCCCATAGCATGTAGGGCCACTGGCGCAAATCACTCATGTGTAGCAGGCCAAAGCATAGGCTACTCAGACTTAACGCCAACCAATTGGCGCCTAAAGCAGGAAACATAACTCCTCGAAAGAGAAGCTCTTCACTAATACCTGGCAGCAGTCCTAACCAAATTAAGTCAGGCAAAACTAGAGGATTTAAAATATAGTCCAAATAGACTTCAGCACTATATCGATATCTTGGCCAAGCCCAGTAGAGGATACCGCTAGCCAGAGTTATACCTATGCCTAGCAGTAAGCCAATGCCAACCGGGTAAATGCCAAAGTGACTCGGCATTTGTTTAACAGCATCAAACAAGAGCCACAAACGAGCAACGAAGAAAAGGACCAAAGCCGTTGCTGCGATCGCGATTAGAACCTGAGTGCGTGTCAAAGGTTCCATACTCGGATTAGGTGGGGCAGGTTGATTCAAAAAGCAAATCGGCAGAACCGTGCCGTACTGACAAACGATATTATCTTACGTCGTCTTAGGTTGCCAGCCTATTGATAAATCCATACATCTCTCAACTAAGCGTCTACCTAGGCGTTGAGCTGACCAGAGAAATCTTAATTACAGTACAGCCGCTTAAACCCTGTAATTTCAAATTAGAAAGCCTCAACTGAACCCACTTATATTGATACATCACTAAAAGTTTATTCAGCACAAAAATAAAGTAAAACCACTTATTTTTGTTGTCAATTTAGTTTAAAAATAAATCAAGAATTTAAAAATAAATTTTTAATAAAAATAGCCAGAACTCTTTTAATAAAAGAGTTCTGAGCAGAAAAATAGATTTATATAACCAGTCAAAATTGCTTTTTAGCTTTATTGGTTCAAAATAAATTCTTAAGATATTTTTTAATGCCAGTAAAGATAGAATCAACTAATCTAGCTGTTATTTTACTTCTTAACAAGGGAGCCATATAAGTACACAACTCCTGTACATGACTTTCAAGGCATCAGGTAGATATGATTTGGCCTATCACATAAGTTATCTGCCGCCCTCTACTTTTTGAATACATACCAAACACTAACTTATGAGAATGTCTTGCGACCTATCTGCCAAAGACAACGATCAAAACAACGATGTTCATATCTACGAGTGCGAGGTTCATCTTAAGTTTCGCATTATCGAAGAGCAGCTTACAGTCGATGAGGATGATAATAGCCTTCTTATAGAATCTCTAGTTGACGCCTATTCCTATGGGAATGACGAATATCTGGAATCCTTAGATTCTCAACTCAACATTCATAAAATTCATGCATTGGAGGCATCTCCAGCCATGAGACGGCAGCTTATTCGTCTCCAAAACTCTCGCAAACTAGCTTAATTAGCTTCAAAAACTGCATCCATAGCAAACTTGGATAGGAGCCATGGGAAAAAACTAGCCACAGAAGTTTGACATTAATTCCCTTGAATTTGTATATTTATAAAGGCGAACGCGGTATAGCGTCACAGATACGCCCCCATCGTCTAGAGGCCTAGGACACCTCCCTTTCACGGAGGCGACGGGGATTCGAATTCCCCTGGGGGTATCAAAAGAAAAAGGTTCTGCTGAAAACTTTAAAAGCAGGACCTTTTTCTTTGTTCTGTATACATATGAAACAAATTAATAATTATTATGATGGTCGTGCTGTAGCCTCTTTAGTTGGCCATGATGTGCTGTCCTTATTGCGAAAGCCGCTCAGTCACGAAACATCGAGCAAGTTCTAAAAGTCGCCGGACTTATCTTTGCCAGACCTGTCAAAACACCTTTCAAAAACCAGCCAATAAAGTTATCTGGTGGACAGTCGGCATACTATTGGTTTTAGGTCTTTCTCCCTGGTGGCTCAACAGGGCGCTACAAACAATCATCGCTAGACCAAATACCAGTGACTCAGCAGATGCGATTGTTGTCTTGGGTCGAGGGCCTAGATATGTTGAAAATAGAACGGAGGCAGCTGTTCAACTATGGGAGAACGGTAGAGCACCCCAAGTTTTTATCAGTGGTGTTACTGATGCACCCGTCATTCTTAAACTAGCTAAAGATATGGGTGTTCCAGCCACCAATATTACTGGTGAAGCCTGTTCTCGCAGTACTTGGGAAAATGCATTTTACACAGAGATGTTTATGCCGCCCATAGAATCATCGGCGACTAAACCTAAAATTTTGTTGGTAACCGATGATCTGCACATTGCTCGTGCAACGTTAGTCTATCGAAGCTTTGGCTATGAGGTTTTACCTCACCCAGTTGAGGTGAAGTTTTCCATGTGGCGTCGGCATGTTTTTCGTGAGTTCTTTGTGCTGCTTTACTATGTTGCGAGAGGATGGTTATTACCCCCTACAGCAGAAGATTATCGGCTAGCGCAAATTGAATCTGAATCTAGAATTCCTGATTGGCAGTGTGATCCAGCCACGATCACTACAGATAATTAGAGTTCAGGTTTAGAGCTAATTTCAAAAAAGCGACCGCCTATTTTAACAGGATGGTCGCTTGCCTATATCGGGACAATTCAAGCTCTGATAATCATGCAAACTGATGGGTGGTGCGATCGCAAATTGCCAACAGATTTTGAGTTAGATTGTGGCAAATGTGATGCTCAATCAACTGCACGGGCATAGCTAGTGGCGGCTGCACCATGAGTTCATACGACAATACAGTAGCAACTTGCTCACCTAATAAAGCAGGCTGTAGCGTCCATCGCCCCATAAATTTCTTAAAATCGCCCTCAACCATAGAAAAGACTATTTCCTGAGGAAACACCTCAGTCATATCCAAAATGACACGAGCACAGAACTTAAAATTGAGAAAACATTGAGCACCAATCTGCTCTAATCGAATACCGCCGCCAGGACGACTCAATAAACGGCTACTGGTAAGATTAGGCACAAAGTCCGCGAGTCGCTCGTAATCGGTCAAAATTTTCCATACCTGCTCAAGGGAGCGAGGAATCGCTATAGTTGCCACAATTCGACGCTGCCGAGGAGAAAACTTCTCAGCTTTAATTTTTACCCGATTACAGGCATCAGTACTCAGTCGAATGACAGAGTCACCATTTGTCGCTTCGCTAGATGTAAAAGCTAAAATGTCGTGATTCACAGTCAACTAAATCTGTAAAACAGCAGCAGATGAAACAAATAGGTATGTATTCCTAGTAGCTTAACCCATCTACACTCAATAATTGCATTCCTAAGAGGAAACTATCATTGCGTTTATAGCTACTTATCGATGTAGCTAAGCAACTAGACACCTACTTCTTATAGAGTGCCCCATCAACGATTAAGTGGTGCACTTATATCCATCTAATCAAATCTCCATAGTCTTAGCTACAGCATTGATCACATCGACATCGAAAACATATCTCATATATATAGACGCAATGGATAGATGCAATGGATAGGCGGCCTGGCATAACCATTTTGATGACACGCACATTCTCTACATATATATAGAGGGAAAAATAGAAATAGGCGTGTTCGATAGAAGGCTATTAATTCATTCACGTTAAGTCTGCCTCGAAAACCCATAAATAAGGCGCCACGCCAGTCCACTCTTCAACCCTTAATATGGACAGGTGCCAATTTTTCCGCTACCTAACGCCGCCTCACCCCGGAGTAATATATCGTGCTGCTGTCAAAAGGTTTTGAAGTTGAAATGTATACTGGCCAAACCAATGGAGAAATCATTGGTCTGTCAGACAAAATCGTTAAGTCCCTCAGCGGCTTTGTTCGAGAACCAGATAGCCGCAACGTAGAATATACGACTCCACCGTTACAGCAGTATGAACAGTTACTTTGTGAGTTAGTGACCCCAAGACGTCAGCTACGACGTTTTCTTAACAAGCTTGATCCGCGCTACACCATTATTCCTGGCAGTACGTTATCTACCGGCAATAGCCAGATTTTCTACCGCTCTGACCCACAAAACCCCTATCACGCCTACATTGCAGACACTTATGGAACCGACGTAGTCACAGCCAGCATTCACATCAACATTGGCATCAGCAATCCAGATGATCTTATGCGAGCTTGTCGACTTATCAGAGCAGAAGCTCCTTTGATACTGGCATTGAGTGCATCTTCACCATTTCTGGACAATCAGAGTACTGGCTATCATTCCACGCGCTGGCATGTCTTTCCGCAAACACCAAAGTACGTCCCTCTATTTGAGAGTCACAAGCACTTTATTAAGTGGACTGAGGAACAGCTTAGGTTAGGCACAATGCAAAACGTACGACATCTCTGGACATCTGTGCGACCAAATGGTGACTGTCGTCCTTACAATCTCAATCGCCTTGAGATACGGATTTCAGACCTAGTGACTGATCCAATTCATTTATTAGCAATCACAGCATTTCTAGAATCGCGTCTGCTACAGCTCCAGCAGGACCCCAGCTTAGATCCACTCATCTCCAGCAAACTACCTGGTCACAGTCGCCATGATGATCTGCTGGCAATCATTGATGACAATGAGCAACGAGTAGCTCAAACCAGTCTCGATGCACAGCTACGCCATTGGCATGATGGTGAAACAATTAATGCAACAGCTTGGATCACCCAAATTTATGGCGAGGTATTGCCTTTTGCTAAAGCAAAAGGCATTGCATGTTTCCTCACGCCCATCAAACAGATACTGAGGGAGGGAAATCAAGCGCAGAACTGGTTAAAGCAGACTGAAGCTGGTTTAGACGTATCTCAAGTAATCGCTCAAACCATTCAAATTATGGAGCGTCAGGAACAAGCTTTACAAAGTGCCCTGTGTCAGCCTGTGTGATCGATTCAAACATTTCCTATCACAACCTGGGGTTATAGGTTGGAGCGTAATCGATTGAGTAAGCCTATAGATTAAGAGCCCCCTTAGCCTTGTTCAAAATCTGGACACCTAAAAACTGACATACGCCCAAAGTTCGGATTAATTGATTAGTAACTCCTATACAAGAGGCCCTCGTGTTTGAGGTTTAGACAATTAAAAGCCAAAAAGACAAAAAAGACCGCATCATCTAGAACCACGTCAATGCCCAAAATCGTACTTGTTTACCCAGAAATTCCACCCAATACCGGCAATATTGCCCGCACATGTGCTGCAACTGCAACTGAACTGCACCTAGTAGAGCCTCTTGGTTTTGAACTTAGCGATCGTTATCTCAAAAGAGCAGGCTTAGATTACTGGCCACACGTCAACTTACACGTTCATCCAGATCTAGAAAGTTTCTGTAACCATCAGCAAACGTTAGGAGGCAGACTAATTGGATTCACCACCAAAAGCACATATAGCTACATAGAAATTAAGTATAAAGAAGATGACTGGCTTCTATTTGGCAGCGAGAGTCAAGGTTTGCCACCAAAACTACTCAACGCTTGTGAATATGCTGCCAAAATTCCTATGCCCCATAGCAGTGTTCGCAGCTTGAATCTTTCGGTGAGCGCAGCGATCGGTCTGTTTGAAGCAATGCGCCAACTGGGTTATCTATCATCCTAAGTCTGAGATACAAAGCGATGAGTACGAAACCATCAGCTATCAATCAGACTATATATCTATGAACTTATGGATATATATAGCCACCTAAAATCAAGAGATCATCATATGGGAACATCTCTAAACTATTACCAAGTTCTACCGATGCGATACCCGGCGACACAACCTTAGCCTAGACATCCAAAATCCCCATACTTACTCTGATTGAGACAGTTAACTGAGATACAAAATAAGGATTCCTGCGATAAAAATTTTCTATAGCGCTCGGGCCAGAAACACATTTAACTCGCCATCAAATTCTTGAAATAACTGGGAAATATAGGAAGTAAGGCTTTCCAAAGCACTGATCCCTATCAAGTCATCGGCAAGCAATACAAGTGATTTTTCAGTCGTAAAATCTTTTTGAGCTGCCTTATCAAAATGGCTTAAACGGTCTTCTACAAAGGGATTCTACAAATTCCAGATGATTGCTCTAAACCCTTATCGAGATAAAAATCCATCTCAAATTCAATTTTGTGTTGATTTTAGAGAATCAGATAGAACTTGTTTTGTACAGGATTGATCTTTTGATTAAGTCGTGTAAACTTGCCTAAGTTGGGTACGAAAGGTGTTCGCCTGCTGGAGATTGTCATGTTCTCTGGCGTACGTGCCTCATCTACCTGATTCAACTTGTAGTCAACGGCCTGCTACCGAGCAACTGCTAGAGACAAGTTAATTTCGAACAGTTGAGCGCTGGTCATTTAGGAGGTTATTCCTTGAAACGAGCAAATTCTCAGGAGCCCAAGTCTGAAACAAGTCATTCATGTTTCTCCGACATGAATCTTGTTGACGAGCAAGCTCCGTCTGGAAACGCAGGTAGATCAAAGTCTGTCGCCATGCTGGGACTTGCACTCTCAGTGGGTGCATCTGGAGTTTTATTCGCTGATAGTGAAGCAACCGCAGCAGTTGGGTCTTTTGTCATTGCAAGCTCAGCTGCTTCAAGCGAATCACCTCAGCTACCCTCTGTGCTTCACAGCCAATTGGAGCCCCCTTCGACAAGTAGTCAAACTGTGTATCACACAGTTCAACAAGGTGATAGCCTCTGGCAAATCGCACAGGAACACCAGGTAGAAATTCAGGATATTAAGATTGCGAATCGAATATCGCCTGATGCAACTCTTCAAGTAGGCCAAGTTATCAAGGTGCCTAGTGAAGAACATAAGTCATCTCTGGTTTCTCTGCTTCCTGCTACTCAAAAAGACACAGGTGGGCAGCAAGCTCAAACACCAAATCTTGAGCGCTTAGTTGCAGGAATTTCTAACTCAGATGATAGGACCATTGCTGCAAGGCTGCCGCAGGCTGAGGCAAAAGACGTTGCTAACGAACCAGCTATTATTGCAACGGAAGAGCTGACTGGAGATGTATCGCTCCGCTCTGCTGGACTGGTATCACAGTCTGATGGTTTTCAAGCTGACCTGGAGCAACTTGCATCGGCCCAAGATGATACTGTCGATGCGCTGTCTGCATCCAATCTTAGTGTTGATGAACTCTCACCCTCAGCAAATGCTATCGACACAGCATCTGACGGTTATGAGGTTGTTCCCGGTGACACCGTGGAAGACATCGCGATTTCACTTGGAATCACCCCTGACAAACTAGCTACAGTTAACGCTCTAGAAGATCCTGATTTTATCGTTGTTGGTGAAACCCTTTCGTTGCCAGAAGACGTCACAAGCAATCTGAGTATTTCTGAGGCTACTTCTATTGCTCAAACCTCTGCTGAGGTTGCCGTTTCATCTTCCTTGAACAGTTTTGATGGAGCTCGTCTAAGTCGACTGCAATCTACGGTTGAGACTCGCATTAATAATGCACCTTCAACGCTGCAACGTTTGCGTGGCGGTCAAGGTGGTTTCATTGCGGCTCAACCCGATAAGGTAGCGCTGGAATCATTGAATAGTGCCCAGGCACCAGCTATTGAGGATCCTTACACGGCTGACTTGATTGCGGATGTCAGTACTGCTCGTGAACTAGCTCCTGTTGAGGCTAACGGAACAGTCTCTCAAGAACTAGAGGTTGCTGTTGCTGCCAATGCTGAAACCGAAATTGCTCTAAATGCTTCGGTTGTGGCAGTACCTGATAGTAGTAGCGTTGTTAATCCTGAGTTTAAGAGCGACCAGCTAGAAGCTAGAGCTGTATCTGACACCAGTTCATCAACAGCTCCTGAACTTTTGGCAGCAGCTCCACTTGACCCAAGTGTCTATGTTTCTTCTCCGAGTCCGGCTGTTGGGCAAGTTGTATCACCTGAGATGCCAATTTTGCCATCTGCTGATGAGTATTTGCCTGAGGCACCCGATTACTTCAATGGGTACATATGGCCTACTCGTGGCACTCTAACCTCTGGATACGGTTGGCGCTGGGGTCGTATGCATCGCGGAATTGACGTAGCTGGCCCTGTAGGTACACCAATCGTAGCTGCGGCTCCTGGTGTTGTTGAAAAGGCTGGTTGGAACTCTGGTGGTTATGGAAATATGGTGGAAGTTCGTCATGCTGATGGTAGTATGACTCGCTACGCCCACAACAGTCGAATAACTGTTAGATCAGGTCAGCGCGTAGCCCAAGGTCAGCATATTGCTGATATGGGAAGTACTGGCTATAGCACTGGACCTCACCTGCACTTTGAGGTACATCTACCCAATCGCGGAACGATAAACCCGATGGCAATGTTGCCTAGCAGATAAATTTCTTCTGCTTAGTCTTTTTAGAAGCGCTGGCTTGATTACCGAGTCAGCGTTTTCTTTTAAGTGCGCCTAGCTTCTAATTAAAACCAACAGCACATCGTCATGACTATGGAATCTCATCAGAATGAATGATAAACAACGCAATTCTCTGTGTAGTTCCTTGACAATTCGTGATAAATTTAATGAGTTGCTAAATCATATGCAGCTTATCGGCTCAGTAGCTCAGTGGTAGAGCAGGGGACTCATAAGCCCTTGGTCACGTGTTCAAATCACGTCTGAGCCATTTGATTTTTTTAATTGGATATATCGCGGTAATCTAATGATTATGCTTTATTAGTCTGACTAAAATTTTATTAGTCAAATTAAATAAGTAAGCTGCGGAACGGAAATCATTGGTGCTTAGTCAAGTTTTACTGTATCCCGTGGGCGAAACTTCGTTGAGTCAGGAGAATATCGGGCTCGCGTTGCTTACACAGTAGTTAATTTGATTTTTGTGGGGGACAAACGGATGAATAACCCGGCGGAAGGATGTCTGCGCGTTGGTCAACCCGCTCCTGATTTCACAGCAACAGCCGTTGTTGATCAAGAATTTAAAACTATTAAACTATCTGATTACCGTGGTCAGTATGTTGTTCTCTTCTTTTATCCGTTAGATTTCACGTTTGTCTGCCCAACAGAAATCACGGCCTTTAGCGACCGTTATGAAGAATTTCAAGCTTTAAATACAGAAATATTAGGGGCTTCCGTTGATAGTGAATTTTCACATCTAGCCTGGATTCAAACAGAGCGAAAGGCAGGTGGATTAGGAGATCTAGCCTATCCTTTAGTGTCAGATATAAAAAAAGAGATCAGTACTGCTTACAATGTTCTAGAACCCGAAGCTGGGGTAGCATTACGTGGTTTATTCATTATTGATAAGGATGGGATAGTACAGCACGCAACTATCAATAATTTGTCCTTTGGTCGTAGTGTTGATGAAACTTTGAGGGTTCTACAGGCAATTCAGCATGTACAGTCTCATCCTGACGAAGTATGTCCAGCAGGATGGATGCCTGGCGAAAAAACAATGACGCCTGACCCTGTAAAGTCTAAAGAATTTTTTGCTTCAATCTAAGCGCCTCACCAGTTCAGTACACACAGAAGTTTTAACGTCATATTTAGGTATAAATGGCTGTAGCTTTCAAGCTGACCTCGACAGATTTTAGGGGGGTTATCAGTCGTCGGTTTTTTAAGAATTTTTTACCACTCCCTGGGTTAAGCAAATTTCAAATAGGCCAAACTCTGCCAGACTTTGAGTTACCGGCTGTGGATCAAAGGGCTTCGGTTAAGCTTTCTGATTACCGTCAGAAGTCAGTAGTTGTGGTTGCTTTTACACGTATTTTTACAGAGAAGCAGTATTGTCCATTCTGTTATCCACACATTGTGTCAATGGTGGAGGCTTACAAGAAATTTGAGCAGCTGGGTGCAGAGGTACTGATGATTACAAGTACTGGTATGCGTCAGAGCAAGATCATTCAACGAGACTTAGGATTAACGATGCCGCTGCTTGTTGATCCGGACTGTACCAGTTTTAATCAATATGGCACTGGACAAGCATTAGGAGCACCGTTACCGGCTCAGTTTGTAATAGATCGAACGGGCAAACTCTCGTTCCAACATCTGTTTTCGTTTGCCCATACAAATGCTAGTGCAGAGCGCCTACTCTGGGCCGTACACAACGCGAATCATTATTGATAAACAACGGAGAGGGAGGGATTCGAACCCTCGATAGGG
>ERZ1740070.359-NODE-359-length-32027-cov-15.829413_pt1 | contig 32027 bp, 27 predicted proteins | sample MGYA00581734_ERZ1740070 | MGnify/ENA primary metagenome ERZ1740070 (study PRJEB43018, sample SAMN04849744) | marine metagenome | isolation source: floating plastic debris | place: Pacific Ocean | collected 2008-09-01 | study: EMG produced TPA metagenomics...
GATTAGACTCTAAAGCTAAAATCCAATTCTTGTTAACTACTTCATCACGATAATAACCACTCCATTCTTACCCTCCTCACCATATTCGTTGATTGCACTTTCATTTTTAATCACGGTAATACTCTGAATATCATCAGGATCAATACTATCAACAGCGCTTTTTATTTTCCTTCCCTTTCGGTCTTTTATAATAATTAAAGGCTGCGGAGCATCCACTTCACCTTTGATCTTAAAAGACACTCTTGGGTTCTCATTAATAGAGGCCATAAAATCCATGCTGCCTTCACCATCAGCTGCCTTAAATTCATGGAGTTGCAGTTGTTGTTTTGCGCTAAGCAAATTTTTTAACTTCACCATCATATCGAAGCGCATCTTCTTAAGCTGTTCTTCTTTTTCCAGAATGATGTTCATTAAGGATTTAGATTCCTTCTCATCCACATTTTCTGCGGATAAGAGTTTGCTCATTTTTGACATATCGGCATCAAGATCCCATTTGATAATATTGAACGTAGTTATATGGTCATTATAGATCTTTTTGACCTCTGCAATCTTATCTTCGGAAAGATCTATGTCCTCCTGATACTTCAAAATAAGATCCGTTGAAAACAGCTGTTTCTGAAATACATCCTGGGCGCTCAATGAAGCCCACATCACCATAAATATTGCTATCATTAACTTTTTCATATCATATACATTTAGTTAAAAATCATCTATCAACGATTGTGTTGGTGACTTCCACTCTTCAATGGTACCATCAGAAGTCATCAACGACATAGATCCAATCTCTTTCTTTTCAGTTATAATTATTTCCACAGCTTGTGGTTGTTCATTGTCGGAAAGTAAGTACCAGCAACTTATTACTACAGCAACCAATGAAGCTGCCACAGCCATTAATGGTCGCATACCTTTTTTCTTACGAGCTGCTAACAGACGAAAATCAGGTACTTCGACCCTTGAATCAGCATTCTTCATTGTAGCAAAAAAGTCCTTTAACTCTTTATCATCGTTTTCCATTGTTATTTCGAGTTTATTAGTAATTCTTTTAGTGCTTTCTTACCCCGATCGTAATGAGTGCGTACCGTTCCTACCCCCAATTCCAGGATCTCTGCTATTTCTTCCAGTGTCTGCCCATGATAAAAAACCAGGAGCGCTACTTGTTTTTGTCGCTCAGGCAGCTTTCGAATAATAGCTTGATAATCAACGAACTCATGCGTGTCATAATCGTCAGCGATCTCTTGAACGATGCTTAAGGAGTACAATGCTTTTTTTGATTTTTGATGATCCATTGCGGTATTCCGGATTACCGAAAAGATCCATGTTTTAACACCTGACTTTTCGTTGTATTTTGCTTTGCCCTCTAAGATCTTCAAGTAAACCATCTGCAGTACATCTTTGGCTCCCTCATCGTCAAAATCACAGCACTGACGTGCCCATAAATAGGCGTCGGTGTGATGTTGTTCAAGAACGTGATGCAGCCATTTTTTCGTCATTGTTAGTTGTTAGTCTGAACAAGACCGAGAATATATGACGGAGAGGCTAAAAAAAAAATTAGGTGTTGAGAAATGAAGTTGAGCTAATGATCGAGTCTAGCCAAATCTGCCTCTACAGCTATATAACCAAAAGCAGACCAGTGTTTACCATCAATCACCTCTTTGAAAACTTCAATTGCTTTAGTCGTATCACCATTGTAGAGATACCAGTTTCCAACACCATAACCTTGAGTGGCAAGAGTCAAATCAAGATCGGGATCACTATCAGACACGTTCAGTACTGAATCTACTGGTAAATCATCCTTATACATCATTAGTCGCTTGAAATAAGAGCTATTTTCTATGATGGTCATATTCTCATGAACAGCTATGAGCGCGTGTTTGGCTTCTTCTGTACGACCCAACCTTCTATACGTCATATACAGCCAATCCACCGTTGCGCTTTGCAGATCATCATTCACAGAAACCTTGAGACACTCTTTGTAACTTCTCAACGCTTGTTCAAACTCACCTTTTAGGTAATAAGCCAGTCCGAGATGATACCATATATTAAATTGCGTTGAAGACAATGGGGTATTAATGCTATTGGGAATACCATCCGGTTCAATCTCAATTCTATCCTTGGGCATCATGTCCGCAGCTTTTTTAAAGTCTTCAATCGCCTTATCAAACTCCCGAATAGATATGTACCTATGGCCGCGATGGCGAAGCAATTTGTAAGACTCAGGATATCGCGTTAAGCCTTCGCTAAAAATATCAATGGCCTGCCTGTATCTTCCGGCATATGCCACTCTCCTTCCTAACCAAATGGTATTGATCTCAGAAGGATCGTCTTGCCAATTTTTATTGGCAATATTAAGATTGCTATCTAACCGTGCCTGTCGTTCAACCGAGTAGTCCGGGGTAAATAGTGAATCTCCAAGCAGCGAGAGTGTCTGAAAGATCTTTTTTGTTTTCCGGGGGACTTTGGGCTCCAACTCATCCACCACTTTGGCCTCTTTGGTTTCACAGGCAAGAACCAAAACCAATCCTATGATGATTAGTTTATTCATTGGTCATTCCAGGTTGTGTAATCTTAAAACCTGTTTTCTCTTTTTCATCGGCTACCATTTTTTGTACATCTGCGAGTAATCTCTTGGCATCATAAATTACCCCACCCTTGACGGTGTATTTTACGCCACCGACACGTACCACCTCATTATCTTCTGTTAACTTAATCGCTCCGGTTCCATAAAGAGACTTGAGATTTTGCAAAGGGTTTTCTTCAAGGATCACAAAATCTGCTAACTTACCTACTTCCACCGTTCCAATCCGCTTATCCATTCCCAGCGCTTCAGCCCCGTTCAACGTGGCTGACTTTATTACTTCCAGAGGGTGAAAACCCGCTTCCCTCAGCAATTCCAGCTCGCGGATGTAGGCGAATCCATACAATTGAAATATAAAACCTGAATCCGACCCTGCTGTTACCCTACCACCTCTATTCTTATATTCGTTGATGAAAGTCATCCATAAGCGATAGTTTTCTTTCCAGTTCACCTCTTCTTCCGTGCCCCAATAGTGCCAATACGAGCCATGTGAGATTTTGCTGGGCTGATAAAACCTCCAAAGGCTGGGCATTGTGTAATCTTCATGCCATTCTGCCCTGCGGGCACGCATTAAATCCCTACTTGCCTCATAAATGTTAAACGTGGGATCAATCGTAAAGTCCAGTTCCAACAACTCATTCATTACCGAATTCCAATGATCAGAATATGGTTCAGCTGCTTGTTTCCACAACCGACCTGCCGCCCCGAAGCGGTCCTGCTCATTATTATAGTTGTAATCTAGCGGATAATGTTGCACAACCCTATCGTCAAATAATGCTTCCGGAAGCCCATACCAGTGCTCCATCGTAGTGAGACCAGCTCGTGCAGAATTTAAGACGTTCCAGCGTACGACATCCATTTGAGCGTGATGGCACGCAGATCTTAACCCCAACTTCTTATTCTCATCTAACGCAGCCGCCATTATGTCCGGGGCAGCGCCAAAAAACTTAATACCATCAGCGCCTTTTTTGGCATTATTTCTTACCCATTCACGTGCCATTTCAGGCGTACTTATGGGTTCGCCGCTACCCTGGCCAAAGGCGGTATATGCAAGAATTCTAGGCGCTGTGATCTTATTTTTAGCGCTCTTGGATTTTTGATCAAGCACCCAATCCAGGCCGTTGCCGGCAGAAGGGTCTCTAACAGTCGTAATTCCATGAGCCATCCAGAGCTTAAAAACATATTCGGCATTTACCCTTTGTGCACGGCCACCAATATGACCATGCATATCTACGAACCCCGGCAAAAGATACATGCCAGTAGCGTCTAATTCTTTACCACCCTCTTTTAATTCAGGCCTTCGCTGTTTGTTAATGTCAACACCAGGATAACCTACCACTTTGACTTGGACAATTTTATCATTCTCAACCACCACGTCCACTGGGCCAATGGGCGGGGCGCCATCGCCTTTAATTACGGTAACACCACGGATAATAAGTTGTAACCATGGTCCCGCTCCGTCATTCACCTCCGGTGCTTTCGGTATTTGTGCAAAAACAGTAAATGACATTAGGAATAGAAAAGCGGTAAAATTGTTTTTCATGATGTTTAGGTTAAACTCTTTAAGATAATCATACCAATGCATCAAAAAAATTATGACATTACGATTGACTATTTTCTTTTTTTCTCAACTCCCGTCCTTATTCCCATGAAAAATAGGCTATCTGGTAAAATCCGTCTTAAAAAGAGCAAGGCAGGAGCGCCCCCTCCTACCGGATACCTTAATCGGTTACCGCTATCTGTTGCCGCTTTGTACGTTTTTTTTGCTACAACCTCCGGACCTTCCGCGGAGGCGCCCATATCTTGAATATTATTGAAAGCTCTGTCTACATAATCATCATAGAGGTTAGGGCCTTTTCTTTTAATCACATCCATTGAACGATCATAAAAATCGGTTTTGATGGCACCGGGCTCTATCAATTTAACTTTGATCCCAAATTGCCTTAGCTCATACTGTAGAGATTCTGAAAAACCTTCTACCGCCCATTTAGTACTGTTATACAAACTGTATAATGGAAATGATAATCGCCCTCCTACTGAGGTAATGTTTATTATAGTACCGCTTTTACATTCCCTGAAGTGTGGAATTATGGCCCTTGTTACATTCATCAATCCAAATACGTTGGTATCAAATTGTCTTTGTATTTGCTCTTCCGTAGAAGCCTCAAACGGACCTACTAATCCGTAGCCTGCGTTATTTACAATGACATCAATACCTCCGAAATCATCGATAGCCGAATTAATGGCCTCCTGAATGGAATGCTTATCACAGACGTTGAGAGCATATAGTTTAGTATTATCCAGCTTATCCAGGTCTTGCTCATTTTCTGGCTTCCTCATAGTAGCTGCAACTTGCCAACCCTTGCTCTGAAAATAGTGTGCTATTGCTCTACCAATACCGGATGATGACCCGGTAATTAAAACAGTTTTCATATTTCCTTATTTCTTATTCAAAGCAACTAAATTAAGAGCACTCATCCGTTACAAACCTGATTATCTCTACAACGGTTTAGCCCTACAATGTACTCCCATGTCAGGTACTTTTATATTTTTGTGGTCATGAATATTGTCCTGTTTGACGACCCATACATTCGTACCTCACTTCTACCCCTAACCTTCACACGACCTGTGGCCGAGATTAGGGTCGGAATACTAAAAATATCTGAAAAATGGGAGAAAAGGTTCGATAAGGTTTCTTTCAAAACGCAGAACTATCTAAACGCCAAATACCCTCAAACTGCATCGTCCGACACCCTTTTTGTTAATGGAGCCGTTTGTCCATCATCGGATTTGGTAGCATTAATAAATGGACTTGATAATGATGAATCACTGTGGTCGGGAGAGCGTTTAATTGCCTGCCATGATTTGGAAGTTGTTGACAATTCAAGAAAAATTCAATTTGAAGGCGACTTGGTAATAGTTGATAAGGTGTGGAAGGTCTTCAAACTTAACCGTACGGAAATCAAGAAAGACTTTGTTCTCCTCACAGCAGGTCGCAAGTCAATGGCTATTGATGACCCTCATACTGTGGTTTATGGCTCCGAAAATATCTTTGTTGAAGAGGGAGCCACCATCAAAGCGGCGATTATCAATGCCGAAAGTGGACCAGTTTATATTGGCAAGAATGTGGATATTCAGGAAGGCGCCATTATACATGGTTCGCATGCTTTCTGTGAGGGCTCGGTAGTTAATATGGGTGCAAAAATGAGGGGAGACTCCACGGTGGGGCCGTATTCAAAAGTGGGAGGTGAAGTTAGTAATTCCGTCATTTTTGGGTTTTCAAACAAAGGTCACGATGGTTTTTTAGGTAACTCCGTGTTGGGAGAGTGGTGTAACCTGGGAGCAGATACAAATACCTCCAATCTAAAAAATGACTACGGGGATGTGAAATTATGGGATTACAATAAACCCGGTTTCGCTAATAGTGGTGAAATGTTCTGCGGTTTAATCATGGGTGATCATTCCAAGGCAGGTATCAATACCATGTTCAATACAGGAACGGTGGTTGGTGTTTCTTCAAACATTTTCGGTTCAGGGTACTCAAGAAATTTCATTCCATCCTTTGCCTGGGGTGGCGCCGGTGGTTTTTCCACTTATCAATTAAGAAAAGTATTTACAGTAGCAGAAAAAGTAATGCAACGCAGGAAAGTAGTTTTTGATGAGGCTGAGAAAAACATCCTGGAAACAGTATTCAATCAAACTGCTGAACATCGTATTTGGTAGAAATGAGGCTTAGTGAAATTGGAGGTTTAGAAGAAGTTCAAAATAAGCTTGTGCAGGCTGTAAAGAGTGGACAAGTACCCCATGCACAGCTATTTATGGGCAAGCAGGGTAGTCCTAATTTGCCTATGGCTTTAGCATACGCGACATTTTTGAACTGTGAAAATCCATCGGATAACGACTCTTGTGGTACGTGTGCATCATGTATAAAAATGGATAAGTATATCCACCCGGATGTCCATTTTGTTTTTCCTGTGAGCTCTACAAAGAATATAACGGGCAAGGACGTAGTCTCCACAAATTTTCTTACGGAATGGCGCTCATTCCTTCTTGACTCACCTTTTGGGAACATGAACCAGTGGGCTACAGTCTTTGGTGGTGAAGATAAACAGGCAAATATTTCAAAAGAAGAAAGCAGACAGATTATAAAGTACTTGTCGTTAAAGGCCTTCGAAGCGAAGTACAAGGTGATGATTATTTGGCTGCCGGAATTCATGCACCCTTCAGCCGCAAATGGCATCCTGAAAATACTGGAAGAGCCACCTGAGAAAACGGTATTTTTACTCGTTTCGAATGACCATGAAAAACTGTTAACTACGATTCTATCAAGAACCCAGAGGGTAACTATTCCTCAATTTACTGATCAGGAGCTAACGCAAAGCTTGATCGATAAACACGGAGTTGAGGAAACCAGGGCCAGGCAACTCGCTCATTTGGCCAATGGCGATTTACAGGCTGCTCTCAGGTTCATGAACAGTGTAGAAGATGATAACCATCAGTTATTTGCCGACTGGATGCGGGATTGCTTTAAACGCGATTTTACCAGTATGGTAAAAAGGGCTGATAGTTTTCATGCTATGAATAAAGTAGCTCAAAAAAGTCTTTTGCTCTACGGCATCACCATGTTGCGCGAGTCGCTTATAAGAAATACCGTTCCCGACCTGGCGCGTGTGAGTGGTGAAGAAGGAAAGTTCCTTGAGAATTTCAGTAAGGTGATGAATCCTGACAAAGTAGCTGCCATCTCTGAAAAGTTAAATGAAGCACATTATCACCTGGAACGAAATGCCTCAGCCAAAATGATGTTTTTGGACCTCTCTCTGCAAATTTCAATGATCATAAAATAATGGATGTAGTAAGGATAGGTACGCGGGGGAGTAAGCTGGCGCTTTGGCAAGCCCACTATGTAGCTGATAGGCTACAGGCCAAGGGTATAACTCCTGAAATTGTTACCATTGAAACACAGGGAGATAAAATACTGGATGTTTCAATTGCTAAGATTGGCAGTAAAGGTGTTTTTACCGAAGAGATAGAAGATCAACTTGCCGAGAAAAGTATTGACATTGCAGTGCACAGTGCAAAAGATATGCAATCTGAGTTACCAGAGGGCTTTGAGCTTATTGCGTTTAGCGAACGGGAAAAAGTGAATGATGTATTGGTTAGCGAAAATTCATCGTTCAGACTTGAGCATAAGCCCATGGTCATCGGCACCTCATCTACCCGGAGGGTGGCGCTATTAAAACGTTTTTACCCGGAAGTGAAAACTGTTGCTGTGCGAGGTAACTTGCAAACCCGGATCGCAAAAATGAAAGATGGAGCATGTGATGCTTTGATGCTTGCTTACGCGGGAATGCATCGAATGGGCTATTCGGATTTGATCGTTCAGGAATTAGACTTAGAAGCGTTCACCCCGGCTGTGGGTCAAGGTAGCGTGGCTATTGAATGTTCTGTAGATCTCGATCCGAAAAAAAAATCAAAGATTAGATCGGCTATTAATCATAAAGAGACGGAAATACGTCTTTTATGTGAGCGTGCTTTTTTAAAAGAACTTGAAGGAGGGTGTAGCATTCCCGTTTACGGATTAGCAGCATTAGAAGGAGATAAAATCAAAATCAAAGGTGGAATTGTGAGCTTGGATGGTGATGAACTTATTGAAAAAGAGATTTTGGGAGATATTCACGATCATAAGTTAATTGGGTCTCAACTGGCCAATCAGGTTCTTGAAGTGGGCGGTAGAGAAATTTTGGAGAAGATCAAAGCTGCGTTGTAGGCGGAGTTGGGTACTGTTCACCTGGAAACTGGTAACTATGGCGTGCAGCTTGTAGCATGAGGCTTAGGGCTGAGAACAGTGGGTTCCATTAAACAATCATCACCTGAATTCAGAAAATCTATGGGATATTTAATCCTATCATTGGCAGAAGTTGTTACATACCTTCACAAAGCCAAGAACAGGTCATATATTAGCACAGAATTATTTAACCAATTATATAAGGATTCTTCTAATCTAATGAATGTGATGGTTGCCTTCAGGAAAGTATTACATAAAATAAACTTCCTACTTCAAGCATCTAACTGCCAATAGCACTATGAAAAAACTACAACCCGTTATACTTTCAACACTACTTACTCTTTTGGCCGCTTCCTGCGCTATGGACAAAGATTACATAGTCACCATAAAAACCGAGTATGGCGATATGAAAGCTATTCTTTATGATAAAACGCCAGAGCATAAAGAGAACTTTGTGAAGCTAGCCAGAGAGGGCTATTTTGATAGTACACTGTTTCACAGGGTGATAAAAGATTTCATGATACAAGGGGGGGACCCTAATTCAAAAAATACGCTGCCCGGCACGCCACTTGGCAATGGGGGTCCTGGTTACACCATCCCGGCAGAATTCAATCAGGATCTGTTCCATGTAAAAGGTTCCTTATCTGCTGCTAGACAGAGTGATTCGGTCAATCCTGAAAAAGAGAGTAGCGGTAGTCAATTTTACATTGTACAAGGTAAAACCTGGACAAAAGATGAATTGACTACAGATCAGAACAAGCTCAATCGTGCTGTACAGCAGTGCATGGCTCGTGGTGACCAGGATTCCGTAAGACAAATACTCATGAGCATCTATCAAAACGATGGTCCGGAGGCTTATGGAAAGAAAATCAATGAAATGAAAGATTACTTTGCAGACGTGATGCAGGTGAATCTGGATAAGTCCATCGCTCCCGAGCGCTTAGATGACTACACCACCATCGGTGGCACACCCCACTTAGACGATGAATATACAGTGTTCGGTAAAGTCATTGATGGGCTCGATATCATAGACAAAATCGCTGAACAACCAACTGACAGAAGGGATAGGCCCGATGAGAATATAATGATGACCATGGAAGTGGAAGAACTGCCAAAGAATAAGATCACAAAACTATACGGGTATCAATATCCAACTGAAAAATAGTTGATCATACTGCTGACAGGGAGCAATGGCCTTTTAGGGCAAAAAGTGGTCGAAATTCTAAAGGACGACCCGGAGGTTACATTAATTGCAACGTCAAGAGGAAAATCGGGATTACCACCTTTCTGGCATGGCTTTACTTATGAAAGCTTGGATCTCACTCAGTCAGATCAAGTAAAAGCTGTAGTAGGAAAATACAAACCTGACTGCGTTATTAATACAGCTGCAATGACCCGGGTTGATGATTGTGAACTTAACCAAGAGGAATGTTGGTCTCAAAATGTGACTTCCGTCCAATACTTGGTACAAGCATGCGAATCAATTAATGCGCATATAGTCCAGCTATCCACGGATTTTGTTTTTGATGGTACGGAAGGACCACTTGATGAAACTGCGCTGCCAAACCCAATAAATTTTTATGGTAAATCTAAATTAGCAGCAGAAGACATTGTCAGAAGAAGTAAAACCCACTGGAGCATTGTAAGAACAGTTTTAGTGTATGGTATTTCTAATGACATGAGCCGGTCCAATATTATTTTGTGGGTTAAAAATAACCTGGAACAAGGCAAACCTATCAATGTAGTAGATGATCAGTGGAGAACACCAACCCTGGCAGAAGATTTGGCGTCAGGCTCCACACTAATTGCTAAGAACAAAGCCTTCGGAATTTTTCACATCAGTGGTTCTGATTATTTAACACCCTATGACATCGCAAAGAAGACAGCCAAATTCTTTTCGCTGGACGAATCATTGATAGAAAGAGCTAATGCCTCTAATTTCAGGCAGCCAGCTAGAAGACCACTAAAAACAGGGTTTACCGTTCAGAAAGCCATATCGGAGTTAGGGTTCAAGCCAAGGTCCCTTGATGAAGGAATAGCTTTATTGGCCAAACAGTTAAGGGATTAACGCTTCTCTTTTTCCCTTTTAATGGCTTTCAGTAAAAAAAAGATAAATCCTCCAACCACAAGGGCGAGGATGAGAATCATGGATAAAATTGCCGAACCACTCATGCTTTGTTTTTCACAAAAATTCTGTAAAGATACTTATTAGCTATAACCCCCATTATCAAGAGTAATACCCATTGGGTAACCACAGAAGCATTACTGTAAACATCAAAAAGGTTCCAGTTACCATGAGCGTCAAACCATGGATACTCGGCATAACCTTGACTCATCCACCAGTAGATCAAAAATGCGCCAAGACCAACATTGAAAGTTAATGTCCAGGTGAAGTATTCTTTCGGTACTATTAAATCGGAGTCTTGGTCGATAAACTCTTTCTTAAATTTATTGGCCCCATATTTAAGTACAGCTATTATAATAAGGAGGCCAGAAATTATCAAACCTATACCCCACACCCAATCCTGATTATTGAAAAAATCCAATGAATAGGCGGAAGGAAGCCCAAAAACTATACAGAATACGGCAGCTCGTACAGCTGCGCCCTGCCTTGTTAATCCCAGGTCTTTTAAATTACTAATGAATAACTCTAACATGGGTAGTAAAGAACTAAAGGCTGCCATAAAAAAAGCAAGAAAGAATACAGTAGATAAAAAAGCTCCACCCGAAAAAGTGGAAAATAACTTAGGTATTATCGTAAAGGTCAAAGCCTGATTACCGCTTTGAAGGAAAGAAATAGCTTCTGTTTCACTGGCTGACAATGCAAAAACAGCGGGTAAAACGGCCATGGCCGCCATTAGAGAGGCGGTGTTGTTTCCAAACCCACCAATAAAAGTATTGAGCGCCACATCCTCTTTTTTTCTCGAATATGAAGATAAGGTCATAATCAATCCCCACCCGGCTCCTGTAGACCAGGCTGACTGCGAAAGGGCTTCTATCCAAATCGTGGCATTGGAAAAGTGACTCATATCAATAGAAAACATATATTCAAGGCCTCGAAATCCATTTTTCATGGACAGGGACAGTGCTGTAATAAGGATCAGTAGTACAAAAAGACTCGGGATCAATATTTTATTTGCCCTCTCAAGACCTTTTTGAATGCCTTTGGTCAAAACGTAGATACCCAGAATGACGGACGCTACATAAAGAACTATAGTTAACCAACTCCCGCTTGAAATATTCGTCCAGTATTCGTTCAGATATTCAGGATTTGTAGCTAGCCGGCCTGCAATAGTGGGCTCTCCTCCCAGATAGGACCCTAAGTTTTCAACGGCCAACCCTAAATACCTTAGCGCCCAACCGGTAACTACCGCATAGTAAAAGGCAATACCCAAAGTACAGGCAGTGATGAAAAAACCTCCCCAGCTCATTTTCTTACCTCCGAGGCTAGAATAGGCGCCAATAACACCGAGCTTATATTTTTTACCGATTGAGAATTCCGCCATCATTAAAGGAATAGACCAGGCGAGCAGAAAGAATATCCAGAGTATCAGGAATGCACCGCCATATTGACCGGCAAGCCGCGGAAAGCGCCAAAGGTTGCCGGCGCCAATAGCCATACCAAGAGAGGCCAAAACAATGCCCCACCTATTGCTAAACTCTTCTGCTTTAGACATACACTAGTTTTAAGCTCAAGCTTTAATGCTAAGAATTTACGTTTACTCCATAGACTAACTTAAAACATTGCACTTCAAACTAGAAACATTAAAGAAAATACTATTCAAATAATTCAACTAACGGTTGACCGGATGCACCTGAAGGAAGCTTAATATCCAACAGCATTGACAGGGTAGGTGCAATGTCTGTAATGGGATGATACCTGACTGAAGCCCCTGATTTTATGCCTGTACCATACCAAAGCATAGGCACGTGGGTGTCATAGGTAAATCCTGTCCCGTGTGAAGTGCCTGTTTTTCTGTCGCTTATTAACCACCCACTTTGAAGGGAAAATAGTACGTCACCAGACCTGGCTTGGTTATAGCCCTTTATTAAGGGTCCAATAAGCCTAGATTTCTCATAAGAAGCTGAACTTACAACATAAGCAGGATAGGCAACTGTCATACCCGGCTTAGTCATTAAATACTCCACAACAGAATCTTGTAACTTATGCAGATCCAGTCGTTTAGATCTCACCAAATCACGATTAAGGAAGACCTGGAGATTGCTGACATTTTCAACCAAATTATCCACTCCAAATTCTTTTGCAAGCTCCTCATTCAACTCAGTCTCAATATCTACTTCGAAATAACCTCCAGGAGCATTAGAATCTATCATATACTGTGGCACTTCCGCCACGGCATGATCGGCAGTCAGGAATACGAGGTACTCACCCTTTCCGATGACCTGATCCAGCTTATCTAAGATTGTCTTGATGTTCACATCAAGCCGTACGTAGGTGTCTTCAATCTCAACCGAGTTAGGACCGAATTGATGGCCAATGTAATCAGTTGATGAGAAACTGATCGCTAAAAAATCTGTGTGGGTGCCATTACCCAAATCTTCGCCATCCAAAGCCGCCAAGGCTATATCAGTAAGTATATCACTTCCAAAAGGTGTACCGGGCAAATATTCATACTTATTTCCTGTAAGCTTCTTTAAATTGTATGGGAATGTGACTTTATCGAGCAACTTTCCCTCGTAGGGCGTATCATCTTGAGAGCTAGCGGCATAAGTTTCAATATCAAATTTGGTATCCCAAGTCTGCTTCAAATATCTATCCGCATGCCTGGCATTGTTGAAGTCTTTAAGCCAATCGGGCAGATCCTTACGGTAGTAGGTACTCGTTATGAAATTACCATTCTCTTTATCATACCAATAAGCCTGACCCGTATGGCCGGCAGGAAAAATAGCGCCTCTATCTTTAATCGAGAGTCCAACTACTTTGGACGACATCTGAGAACTAAAACGCAACTCATCCGTGATTGTGGTAACAAGAAGGTTTTTCGGACTCATTTGGCCAGACGTACTTTCTGAACCCACGGTATTCACTGTACTATCTTCTGCGCAATAAATCCAATCTTTATCTAGGTGGTCATACCAACCATTTCCTATAATGCCATGAGCGGCCGGAGTAGTACCGGTATAAACTGAGGTATGACCGGGTGCGGTGTAGGTAGGAATGTAATTGAAATGGGCATTTTTAAACATATAACCATCATTCATTAAGCACTTAAAACCGCCTTCAGCAAATCGGTGCTCGAATCGAAGCAAGTACTCCTGCCTCATCTGATCAACAATAATACCTACCACCAACTTAGGCTTCTGCCCGTAACATGACCATGAGAAGACTACAAAAAAGAGTGCAACTATTTTTTTCATTTAATTTCTTCGACAAATACAAGTTTAACAACAACAATAATTAAATGAATTAGAAAACTCATTAACTAAACATTATTTATCACAGTAAATCAGATCGTACTCATCCGGCTCAAAAGCTTGCTTGCGTATTACCATTCCATCTTTATTATAGTAGATAACAACAGAAAAATCAGCTTCCGATATATGCTTCTCTGTTAAGTAAATAGGGTCAGCAGGTGGGCCAATTTGAACAATATCGTTAAAAGAAAGCGGAATAACTTCGTCAACTTTATTACTTAAGATACCGTATCCCCCTTCTCCCAAAGCAATGATTCTTAGCTCGTCGTCATGCATATTTAGTTTGGTGAAAGATTTAATTACCAAATCATGCCAATCTTCTGAGTAAATATTAAAAAATCGCCATTCATTACCTTTTTTAACAAGAGCTACTGAATCCTTCCAGTACTCTACGGATTCGGCGCCTTTGATCTTACCGATCTCCTTACCCTCCTGGTTAATAAAAATATGTTCGTCTCTTTTGATACCAACAAATACGGATGGACTGTAGCTTTTAATCCTTTGGTCATATTCAGCATCTATGACAATATCATATTGCTTAGCATATAAACCAAATCGCTCACGTTTTAACAAGGTTAGCCCTTCCTTCTGCCGCCCAATAGCTTTATATTTTGCAGAAACTACCAATTCATTATTCAATAAAACTCCCTTGCCGCCTACGTGATCAGCAATTAAAAAGTGATCTATTACCGCAAAGGTTTCAAACGCGGTAACATCTGTGGCTATGCAATTTTCATCGATGGTCGCCACTTCATCCTTATATTTAAAAAGAAGAAACTCTTTGGAGCCCGACGCACTTATTAATGATAATGAACTTTCGGCAGGAAGAGTAATGCTGGAAGCATTAGTACCGAATACTACAGCGGTATCACCGGAGTATCCAATGGCAAACTGATTTCCATACAACCCTACTTTTTCAAACTTTCCTATCTCCACATAATTATTCGTACGAATCAGTACTGAAAGACTATCAAAACTGGCGTGAAGGTAGTTCTCATTATATGAAAGGTCATCATAGAGTTGGTTGTTTACAGGCTGAAAGGAATCGTTCAGTAGCGTAAAACCCTGATCAGCTTTTATTGAATAGCCAAACGGCAAAAAGCTGATCTCTTGTTTTTGATACGGAACCAGCTCATTCAATTGCTGATCAAAGATCACCTCTCCATAGGCCGAATGCAGCCAAATAGCGCCATTCTCTAATAACTCATAGTCGTCAAAAAGATATTGATAATTGACGGGACGGTTATCAGCAGATCTAATGAGTTGGTCCGAGGTCTTAATGTCAAATCGGCTGTCTTTTTCAAATAGGATATAACTACCCACATGGTGTATATCATCACAATCGTGTTTACTTAATGTTATGCCCGAAATAGTTCTCAAGCCCCACTTGCTGCCTGACTTTAACGCCATAAATTGACTATTCAACAATTTCACCTCCTCAAAAAGATCATCGTAAATGAATTGTCCTGATTTATGAGTAACACGAATTCCTGCGGCCTGTTGTACAGCAAGTAAACCTGTACCAAGCTCATCGAAATTTTTAACTTCAGAAGCAACGACTGCTCCGGTAACACTGTAAATAGTACCATCTGCCAAGAATACATCACCTTGAATTCCATCACACAGATAAGAAGCATCAATATTGATGAACTTAGAGTCAGAAACCGCCTGCCCACCCAGATCCATCAATCCATATTTCTTTGCTTCTCCGTAGAAAAGTAGTTCTTTCGGAAACTTTTCAAATACTTCTAATGAATCCTTTAAGTAAGTTGCCCTGAATGAGATTCCATTTTCTCTGCCAGCATGATATCCGAATCGCTCAGCTGATTGTACATAGTTACTCTCAGGGTATTGCTGACGGAATCTGTTGTAAGACGCGGGCCGATGATCAGCCGTTATAACCTGATAAATCCTAAATTCTAATTCATTGCGATACGGTGTAGATGGATGGGTATTCAGGAATTTTTGAAAACTGGCAAGCCTACCGTCTGACGTACTTTTCTCAAAGTAAAGGCGCTCATACCGCTCTTTGGCTTCACCATATTGAACTGACTTAGGATATTTGTCCATGAACGTTCGGTATGCCTGGTAAGTATTGATTTTAACGGCAGCTTCAAATGCTTTGGTGTTTCTGAGTTCAATAGCTTCATGTTCATGCCTGGCGCTGGAATAGTTTTTCAAAAAAAACAAGTACGCCTCTTCTGTATTTAAGGCCTTGGACCTTTCAAAGGCTGCACTGTCAATCGATATCTTAAGTTTTTCGAAAGCCGTCATACTGGCGCCGGCCTTCGCTAATTTTATATTGTCTTTTTCCTCGACAATGCCAAGTAGTTGCTGACCTTTTAACAGAAAGGTATGAGCGGAGTCTATGTTAAACCTCTCATAATTTTCATCAAAATAAAGCTTTGATTTGGCGTAGTACAACCCTGAGTAAAGACTATCCTTTTCCTCTATTTTTAGTAAGGTACTTTCTACTTTTGAAAAATCCTGATCAGAAAGCTGCTTTAACGCACGCTTTACCAAGCCGGACTGCCCCAAGGAGCAGAAGCTGACAAGAATAAACGCTAAAAAACAAGTCCATTTCTTCATGTAATACCCAATAAATCGCAATACTATGTAATATGCGCTAACAACAAAATGTAAGTCATAAATATTGATAAAAAGGCATAAGGAGTTAAGTCAATAATTTTTTAATATTGCACTCCCTTTCGGGATGTGGCGCAGCCCGGTTAGCGCACCACTTTAGGGTAGTGGGGGCCGCTGGTTCGAATCCAGTCATCCCGACTTATGACGAGGGTGTCTCAAAAGGCACTCTCTTTTTTTGGTTGAATTTTATTATTAGAGATAGACATCTAAAATTTAGTCTTCAAGCCTTACGATCAGCTCCAACCGATGCTACTTCCACCCTCGTTGGAAGAGCTGATTGAACCCCATCATACTGTTAGGGTGGTTAGTCATGTCATTGACCAAATCAATATTGATCTGCCGCTTAAGCAGTATAAACCTGAAGTACTTCCGTAATGTTTAAAGGCAGCAGAACCTGCAAAGTATACAACACAGGCCACTTAACAAATCTAAAGGTGTCGTGTTTCTTTAGAATGAAATTATTACTGGATTTCGGCCTTTTAATTCTAATCTGGCTGGTACAACTTATTATTTATCCCAGCTTTCAATATATTGATAGAGGTCAAATGGCGCAATGGCATTCTAAGTATACCCTGCTGATTACGCTCGTTGTAATGCCGTTAATGTTGGGTCAGGTGGTAGTCCATGGAGCAGGGCTTTTACGAAAAACAGATACTTTAGCCATAGGACAGGCAATTTTAATTGCAGCTGTCTGGACGGTTACTTTTCTTAAAGCCGTACCCTTGCATAACCAAATCCAGCAGGGCAATAATTTACAGGGTAATATTCAGATGCTTATTCAATGGAACTGGCCTCGCACTTTTCTATGGACAGCTGTATTCGTGATATCTCTTTGGCAGTCAAAAGAAGGTTTTTTTCAAAGGTAGATCAAATTTGGATCTGTATAACAAATTGCCGAATAACCTGTTTTAAAATCATGAATGAGAAAAATTGGATGGGTGTAACCTTAAAACTCGCAGCAGTTTACAATATACTTTGGGGAGCTTGGGTAGTACTATTTCCAAACCACTTTTTTGAACTTACAGGCATGGAACCTTTAAATCATCCGATGATTTGGCAAGGTATGGGCATGGTAATAGGAGTATATGGCTTAGGCTATTGGTGGGCAAGTTACAGTCCCATCAAGCATTGGCCTATAGTGGCAGTAGGGATGCTTGGAAAGCTTTTTGGTCCCTTAGGCTTTGTAATGAACTACTATACCGGAGCTGCGCCGGCTGCCTTTGGTTATACACTCATTACAAATGACTTAATATGGTGGGTACCTTTCTCACTCATTTTAAAAAATGTTCACATTCAGACCAAATGGCGTTTGACGTGGTCAGAAAAATAAGCTTTTATCTACTGGTAGGCTTCTACCTTTTTGCCGGAATTAATCATTTTTTGGACCCCGATTTTTATTATCCGTTAATTCCGCCTTATTTCAAATTTCCGGTTTTCATCAATATAACCAGCGGTATCATAGAGGTAATTCTTGGACTGGCCTTACTCTTGCCAAGGTTTCGGACGTATGCTGTCTACGCAATTATAATAATGCTTATAGCCTTTATTCCTTCGCATATTTATTTTATCCAAATAGGTAGCTGTATAACTGATGGTCTATGTGTATCAGAGTGGATAGGTTGGGGAAGGTTACTTGTTATACATCCACTATTAATATATTGGGCATGGATACACAAGAGCTAATATCATATCAACCAACCAGTTAGTTCACTTTTGGTCTCTACAGGATTTTCCATTATCCTTTCAGCAAAGTAATCTACTACAGCGGGCTTAAAGCCAAGCTTGAGCGCTATATTTTTGCAAAAACTTAGCTCCGCAAGTGTAATATGGTTATCAATTTTCATCAATTTCAAGGCCAGATAAAGAAATTCAGACTTATTCTTAGTTCTGTCAATTGTTGAATTGCTATACTGCTTGCCAAGATGTCGGAATTCTGAAGGATTCACCTTGTATTCAGCCATTAAGGCTATAATAAATGCGAGCTCCGATGGGTGTAATTCTCTGTCAGCCAGGGCCAGATCTATGAGCATCTCAACATTACTTTTAAACGCCGCTGTCAAAAGATCAGTGTTGTTAATTTAGAAAGACCTTGAAAGTCTCAATCTTCTCGGTAGCGGCAAATTGATATCCCCTTTGCGTAATGGCGGCCAATTGAGGTGATAGGTATTCACTTGTCCAAATAGGTTGCTCTAACATCAACACCTTGTTCCCTATATCTACATTATGTAATAACTGGTCAAATATGTCCAGATGGTTAGTCAAGCGTTTTGCTTTCTGATCCATGAGCTCTTCACATCCAAATAGATGTATAGTTGAATCCGGGTCCTTCGGTTTCTGATCAGAAAAGGCAGGTAAGATCAACGCGTCACAAGCCGTAAGCGCGTTTATAGTTAAGAACGAAAGCGATGAATCACAGTCTATTATAATATGGTCGAATTCAATTTCAAGTTGATTTAATGCATTTTCAAGATGGGTGTTTCTATTGTCCGACCACGCTAATGCTATATCAATTAGTTTTAGTGTATAACTAGCAGGAGCAAAAGCAAAGTTGCCCACTCCAATGATCACATCGTTGAGGTCATAGTTCCCATCCATAACATCAATCATAGATTTCTCTCTTTTCCCAATGCCCAGGACATTCGTTGTAAATGAGTCACAAGTCAGGTCTATTAAAAGCACACGCTCCCCCAGACTGGCAAACTTCTTTGTTAAATGTAATGAGGTTTTAGATTTATTGTTTTTGCCGAAGGGATGTGAAACTGCTAATACCATGAACTTCTTTTTTATTATAGTTCAAAGTAAAGCGCGTACGGCGCTACAATCAATCCGTCAATTCACGTAAATATTTTAGCAAATGTCTAGGTGTTTTTACGCATGGCATCTTCTAAAAAAGAGGAGTTCCATTGAGATCTGTGGTCAGAATATCACTCATATAGTCAAGGAAAGGTCTCATATTTCGAAAGCCTTCATTCACTTTTTCTACAAAATCCTGGCGTATCACTTCTTTATCTGTAAAGGAGTGTGTTAGTATTAGTTGTTTGTAACGGAGTAGGTCGATGACCGGGTCTTCCTTTGAAAAACCCTTGGGAGCTGTTTTTACCTGTTCACCTTCAAGCCCACCAAAATATTTTTTAAAGCTTTTGTCAGACAGAATTTGCCTCAACGGTTGATCGTCAGCCTGAAGTTGCAAGCGGATATGTTTCATATCTTCAGAATTAGGCGCCCAAAAGCCCCCTGCTAGCACGGAATTTCCACCGGGTTGTATCCTGAAATAGTACCCTCCTCTCAAGTACTCCGTTGCCCTACGAAATCCGCCTGAGAAATGAGTTTGATAAGGAGTCTTGTCCTTTGAAAATCTTACATCGCGGTAAATTCTAAAAAGACTTTTCTTTCCTGTAGGCGTTTCGATTTGATCATGAATATTCATTCTAACCAGTAATTCGTCCGCAAACTCAACCAGGTTTTTATGCGCTTGTAAATAAAGGTCCTTATTTGCATTGAACCATTCTCTGTTATTATTTGCTTTCAGGGTTTTTAGGAACTCAATACATGTTTTTGTATTCATATTCATGGGTTCAAAGTGGTTATTGGACAATAATTTAAAATACCGTTTTTTATCCAATCCAAAGGTGAAACTAAAATGTTAATAAACTGATAAGAGCTGGGTTCAATGAGATTCTCTGACACAGGAATATAATTGTATCATCAAAGGCGCTCTACGCTACTTACTGAATAGTGATCTTGGTCTGATTTCGATCATGTAATACCAACTGTTTACACAAGCCGATATAAGAAAGAACCCAACTATTAAATATTGACCGTTTACCAATTGGGTGCTGATAAGAAACCAATCGCCGAAAACGAAAATAATGATGAAAGCAATTAAACACTTAACCAGTTCAAAATATCCGGCTTTTTCATGCTTATCCATCATCATACAGTTACAAAAAATCGCAAATACCAAGAAAGCGCCGTAGACGAAGATGTCGGGTAATCCTATGGCAGCTAAATTTCCGAACATATACATCATAAGACCAAATATTGCTGCAAATTGAATCCAACACCAGACTTGAAGCGCTGTAGATAACTTTGGGGCATATTTTTCATAGGTGTACACAGAGTCTATAGTTTCAATAGGATATTTATTTCGTATATCAAGGGGTCTCCAGCCAGTAGGCATAAACCATATTCTAAATTTATCCCAATGATTATTAGTGTGCCACGCATCTTTGGTCAGTTGCCATAGATGCACAAAATTAATGACAACCGGATTCCAGGTTTTTACAGGTCTCTTCACACCGTAAACCGGAGGTACATCATCTAATTCCTCTTGAAAGGTACCAAAAAGCTTATCCCAGATAATAAAAATCTGCGAAAGGTTCTTATCTAGATACTCATCGTTAATAGCATGATGCACACGGTGATGAGACGGAGTTACCAGCACTTTTTCCAAAACTCCCATTCTACCAATTAACCTCGTGTGATACCAATACTGGGCAAATAAATGAAGTGGTGCAACAACAGCAATAACCTGAGGCGGCACACCAAGAAGAGCCGTAGGTATAAGAAAGAACGGGACGGTAGCAAATATTCCTGAAATAGACTGCCGCAGAGCACATCCAAGGTTAAATTCCTCCGAGCTATGGTGTATTATATGAACATTCCAAAAGTAGTTTACCTGATGGGAAAGTCTGTGGTTCCAATACCCTGCAAAGTCTAGACCAATAAAAGCAATTATATACACTGCCCATGTAGCCTGTAGTGATACTATAGCAATATGATCAATAAACCACGCATAGGATACTATAATTAGCGTTAAACCTAATACATCTTTAAGTACATTGGTTATCCCTGAGCTTAGTGATGATAGAGTATCCATACTTCGGATCACCTTTTTTTTCATTCTCCAAGCCGCAATAGCCTCTATGAGTAGTAATAAAATAAAAAACGGGATAGCATAGTTTAATATGGCGGCATATCGCTCCATTCTATCAAATATATAATTTTGAATTCACTCAGGGTATTACCAAAGATTGGAGTATTTCAGTCAGTTGATGTTCGGCCCCAATAGGCGCTAAAATCTGGTTCCTCAAATCAGGATCAACTAAAAGGTTACTATCATTTCCTTCAAAATCCCCTAATAAAACAATAGGTTGATAGCTATTTATGTTCATGATTTCGTCAACAATCTCCACCCCAGTTAGGGCATTCTTAATACCATGGTTCACATCAGGATTAAGGAAAATAAGATCAGGACGAAGATGCATATCCCTTAAGACACTCCGCCCACTAGCATAAATACTTACACTAATTTCCAGGTTATTAGAGTGTTCCGTTATTATGATCTCAGAAAGTTGAGTATTGATCGATTGCAGTAGGTAAGGATCATCATCAACCACAAAAATCCGAAATTTGTCAGTCTTCATCTTTGCTGCCGCCAGTTCGGAAGGAAGTTTGATGTCTATAAGATCGTCAGAGTCTTGCAATTTTGACCTGCGATAATTCTTTAACTTGTTAAGTTCAAAAGTCATGGAAATGTAGACAACCCGCTACTTTAGAAAGTACAAATATAACAGGTTGTTTTGAATTATAATGCTAATTACTCTTCACTTAAGAAAGGGTATCTATAGTTTACAGGAGATACAAAAGTTTCTTTTACCGTTCTCGGCGATACCCACCGAAGCAGGTTCAACATTGAACCCGCTTTATCGTTAGTTCCTGACCCACGTGCACCGCCAAATGGCTGCTGGCCAACCACAGCGCCGGTAGGTTTATCATTAATGTAAAAATTACCGGCTGCATGCTCTAGCTTCTTCATAGCCAGCTCAATGGCATACCTATCTTTAGAAAATATTGAACCTGTTAAAGCGTAGGAAGATGTACTATCTACAAGCTCTAGTGTTTCCTCAAAGCGTTCCGGCTGGTAGACATAAATAGTAACAACGGGACCAAAAATCTCTTCGCACATCGTGAGTGACATTGGATCTTTAGTCAGAATCACTGTAGGCTCCACAAAGTAACCTTTCGATTTATCATAGCCTCCACCAGCTACGATTTCATTCATAGTATTCGATCCGGCCTTATCAATGTAACCTGAGATTTTATCAAAAGACCGCTCGTCGATAACAGCATTAAAGAAATTAGAAAAGTCTTCAGTACCTCCCATTTTTATGCTTTTAATATCCTCTAAAAGATACGCTTGAACCTCATCCCAAAGATTAGCAGGAATATATACCCTGGAAGCCGCGGAGCACTTCTGGCCTTGATATTCAAATGCACCTCTGGTAATTCCTGTGGCAACTTCTTTTGCGTTGGCTGACTTATGTGCCACTATAAAGTCTTTACCTCCAGTTTCACCGACTATTCTTGGGTAGCTTTTATAAAGATCAATGTTTTCTCCTATGGTCTTCCAAAGGCGCTTAAACACACCCGTACTGCCTGTAAAGTGAAGCCCGGCAAATTCCGGATGTTTGAAAACAACGTCGCCCGCCACAGGACCATCAACGTAAACGAGATTAATAACCCCATCTGGCAAACCTGCTTCTTTTAACACCTGCATGATAACATTGGCAGAGTAAATCTGAGTATAGGCAGGCTTCCAGACAACCGTGTTACCCATCATAGCTGCAGATGCAGGAAGATTACCGGCAATAGCTGTAAAATTGAATGGAGTAATCGCAAACACGAAACCTTCAAGTGGACGGTATTCCATCCGGTTCCATATGCCCGACGCAGATTCTGGCTGATCTTCGTAGATCTGTTGCATGAAAGACGCATTGAAACGTAGAAAATCAATAAACTCACAGGCAGAATCTATTTCAGCCTGAAAAATACTTTTCGACTGACCTAGCATGGTTGCCGCATTGATCTTTGCCCGATATGGTCCAGCTACTAAGTCCGCTGCCTTTAAGAAAATACTTGCCCTATGTTCCCAGGAGAGACTAGCCCATGCTTCCTTAGCTCCTAGCGCGGCATTTATAGCCTGCTCCACATGTGAAGCATCCCCTTCATGGAAATGACCTAAAACGTGTTTATGATCATGCGGCGGTGACAAAGGCAATTTATTTCCCGTAAAAATCTCTTCAGAGCCGATATACATGGGAATATCAATGACCTGATTTCGCGCTGTTTCCAGTTCTTTTTTAACAGCAATTTTTTCATGCGTACCCGACGTATAGCTTAAAATAGGTTCATTTTCAGGTATCGGAATCTGATATACTCCTTTAGGCATTTCTTAGAAATTTAGATTTTTAAACGTTTTCGGACCGCAAATTTAGAGAATAGGCGCTAACTATGTACAGCTTGGTTTAAAGTATCTTGGAAAGCCGACTTAAACAGTCTATTTCATGTGTTACTTTTTGGTTATGTACAGTTTTCCCAGGATTAAAATAGACTTGATCTATTTCGGCCCTTTTAGCGCCATAAATATCAGCGTTGAGATTGTCACCTACCATTATCGCTTGCTGTGAATTTACACCTGCCAGGTTGAGACTGTATTCAAAAATTTCTTTTGATGGTTTCCTATGTCCCGAGGACTCCGAGGTAATCACGTATTTAAAATATGTCTTAAGTCCTGATTTACTGAGCTTTACGCTCTGCACATCATTAAAACCGTTAGTAAGCAAACACAACATGTAGTTTCCCTGAAGGTAATTTAATGTAGAAATAGCATAAGGTATTAAGTGCTTTTTGGTCGGGCATCTCTTAATATATTCGTCAGAAATCTCAAGGGCCAACGGGTCATGCCTGATACCAAATTCTTTGAATATTCTTTTAAAACGTTGGTTCCTTATGTCATCCCTGTTAATATGACCTTTATTATAGTTAGCCCAGAGCTTCTCATTTACTTTATCAAATACGTGTAAGAAATCTTCAAGATTTACCTTTGAGCGATTATCAAAGCTATATTCATAATAGATTTCGGTAAGGGTCTCCCTGGAATTTGTGTCGTAATCCCACAGCGTGTGGTCCAGATCAAAGAATACCGTGCTATACTTTTTCATTTATGGTTGCCAGTTCTTGTGATCAAACTTATTCAACGCAAGTTCCCTATTTGAATACATAGTCTTAAAAGTTTCTGCATCTTGTTTAAGAATTTGATCTTTGGAGAGAAATTGAAATATCTGCCCTATAATTTCGAGAACCTCCTCTTTTAATGAATAGAAAACCCATTGATCTATCTTCCTGGTAACCAGAATCCCCGAGTTTTTAAGATAAATCAAATGCCTGGAAGTTTTTGTTTGTGTAAAGTCCAGTATCTGCTCTAAATCTGAAATACACATTTCTTTATTTTGAAAAATAAGATTAAGAATCCTTAGTCTTGATTCATCCGAGCATGCTTTGAAAATTTGCGAACCTATAGACAGACTGAAATTTTTTAGTCTCATGCGTAGGTCAAATTTATGAGAAATGAAGAACATTGTAAGGATTATTGCCGTTGTATTGATAATTTCGATCATCGAATAAACAGGCGTTGAACCAACATTTCAAATCCATATCAATCTTAATCATTTTACTTTTGGTTGTTTGCTGTGCATACAATAGTGTTAACGCTCAGGGACAGAAAAAGGTAATACAACTCTCAGGTATAGTATTAGGTGAAGATAGTGTTTCCGGTATACCCGGCGTCCACATTTACGTACCCAAAGCCGGTAGAGGTACAACGACAAACCGTGTGGGTTATTTTAGTCTTCCTGTTTTGCCTGGAGACGAAATGGTCGTAAGTGCGGTTGGCTACGAACGTCAATATTTTAAAGTTCCCGACTCAGATCGAGATAACCTCACCATTATAGTAGAACTTGTTTCAGACACCACTTTTTTGGAAACCGTCGAAATTATGCCTTTCCCTACCGAAGAAATATTTAAAGAAGCGGTTGTCGCATTAAATCTGCCAATAGATAAAGGTGTGATTGGCGATAGCTATAATGAAGATTTGTTGGCACTTATGTTAAGAACTACACCCTATGACGGAGGGTTGAATTATAGGTATGCGCAAGATCTTTGGCAACAAAACCAGGCGAATCGATTTGGCCCAGCCGCCAACCCTTTCTTAAACCCCTTCAATTGGGCTAGATTCTTCAAATCCTTGAAAAAGAAAGATAAAAAATAGTCTTCTTAAAGTACAAAGACCATTATCATCATAACAATCAGAATAATATAGATTATTCCTATAAACCATTTAAATATTCTTAACTCTTTTCCTTCCATAATTTCGCTTTTACCAAATCACGGCATAGAATGTACCAACTACAGAAAAGTGGATTTAAGATCTGTTAAGGCACTTTAAAGAATCTAATTCATTCCCTTAATGGGAATAAGGACCCGATACGAGATGATCTAGTTGGATTTGGAAAGCCGAATATTAGCGGTTAAAGGTATCCGTTGAAGGGGTTTTGAGATGCAAATAAATTCTATCTGTAATCAACAATCAGTGTTGAATTAAGTCAATTGAGAAATAATCTTTTATCCATAGGTTTGATATACTTATGGGTCTAAATATCCAAATCTGCACATAAAAAAAAGACGGAATTAAGAGTATGAGTTTGGCCTCTGCTCGAGGAAAGGTCGGGAAGGCTTAAGGTCCGAATATAAATGTGGTTAAGTGGAATGTTTATTATCCATTATCTTGATTTATTACATACCTAATTCAATTATATTGAATAATATGAAAGACTTCCATCCATACAACCTTGTCTTAATTGTACTTTTTAGTTTTTTCAGCCCAGGTCATAGTCAATCTCAGAACATAGACCATCGCGTCTTTTTATTAGGAAACACGGCAGACCTCTCAAAAAATTCAGCATTTATTGATCAGTTAGGAGAGCTACTGCCTTCTGATCAGCCTTTTACCGTTGTCTTGAATGGTGATTTGGTAAATGTAGATATTCTGCCCTCAGAGCAGGACATCTCCGAAGTCCGAAAGTTATTGAAGTCGATTTCAGGCTTCGAAAACGGGAGAGCCGTGATCATACCAGGAGATCGGGATTGGGCGAATTCAGGAAAAACAGGATTAGAAAGTATTAGAGCCCTGGAGGAAGCTATTACCGATATGAGATTTGAAAATGTGATTTGGGCTGTCTCCAAAGGCTGCCCCGGACCCAAAAGCATAGAACTATCGGATAACCTTGTGCTGGTTACTATAGACACACAATGGTGGAACCACCCTTTTTACAAACCTCAGCCGGCAGACGCAGATTGCAAAATCGTCACCAAAACAGATTTCGAGAACGAATTAAGGGAAGAACTTGAAGATGCCAATGGTAAAAATCTGTTAGTCGCCGGTCATCATCCATTAATATCAGTAGGGCAGTATGGCGGTAAAAAACCTACAAAAGACCACTTGGTACCACCTATTTACGGAAGTTTTAAGGTAGCATACCATCAAAATATTGGCTCAATACTCGATATAGCAAACTCACATTTTGACCATATCAGACATAAAATGGAAACCATGGTATCAGATAAAAACTCCGCCATCTATGCATCAGGACACGACTATGACTTGCAAGTACTTAAAGAGTATAATAGCTTTTTTATTAATAGTGGTTCTGTGGCAGAGGCAAGGTTCGTAGGAAAAGACAAAACCAAAGTGCGATTTGCAAAATCATCTAAAGGATTGATCGAACTGGTTTACTACAAGGACGGAAAGGTGGATTATATCGCCCATCAAAGGTCGGAAAACGAAGGCTTTAGTTTACTAAAACAAGAAACGCTGCTATATTCTCCCTGCAATACCTCACCTAACAATCCAGTCAATACTTCATTTATACCCTGTCAAGTTTCAAAAGAAACTAGCAGCGCCGGAGATCGGGCTTCTGAAATAATCAAGGTAAGCGGCAGTAACTATCCTGCCAAAGGAATCAAAAAAATGCTTTTCGGCAGTCACTACCGCACCAGTTGGAATGAGCCAATCCAAGTACCCTACCTGGATCTGTCAACAGAAAAACAAGGGCTTAGAATATATGAAAAGGGAGGCGGAAGGCAGACAACGTCCTTAAAAATGAAGGGTGGAGATGGAAAAGAATATGTTTTTCGCTCGGTAGATAAGGACCCTACAACAGTCCTTGGAAGAGAATTCAGGGGAACCATAGTTTCTGAAGCTTTTAAGGATGTTACCTCTATGCAGCACCCTTATGGAGCTATGGTAGCAAGTACCATGTTAGACGAAACTGATATTCTTCATGCTTCTCCGGAGCTATTCGTTTTACCAAACGATTCCAGACTAGGTCCTTTTCAGGAAAAATATGCCAACCTGCTTGGTATGCTAGAGGAAAAACCTATAAATGTTAAAAAGGTAAAACTGCCATTTGCCGATGCTGAAGAGGTATTGCAGAGTTATAAAATGTTCCGAAAACTATATAAAGACAATGATAATAAGATCGATAAAAAAGAGTATTCAAGAGCTCGCATGTTTGACATACTCGTCGGTGACTGGGGAAGGCATGAGGATAACTGGAAGTGGGCGGGTTATACCAACGATGAAAATGGGATGACTTACCGGCCCATTCCCAGAGACCGCGATCATGTATTTTCACGATGGGACGGTTTTTTAATATGGCTGGCGGATAGAGAATGGGCTAAACCCAGTGGAGAGAACTTCGGCCATACTATTAAGGACATAAAGAGTTTAACCTGGCAGTCCAGACACTTTGACAGGTTCCTGCTAAGCGAACTTTCCAAAGAAGACTGGGAGGCTGCAGCAGTTTATATTCAATCGAAAATAACTGATAATATCATAGAAAAGGCAGTAAAAATAATGCCTGAAGAGATTTATCCACTGTCAGGTCTTGAAATTGAAGAGAAACTTAAGCGGCGAGTGAAAGATCTTAAAAAATATGCCTTGGAATACTACCTTATGCTCTCAAAAGACGTTGATGTGGTAGGTTCAAATAAGGAGGAGCATTTCGAGGTACTTCGTGAAGCTGATGGAAACGTAAGTGTTACAGTACGAAACATTAAAAAAGATGGTTCGTACGGAAGAGCGATTTACAAGCGTGTTTTTAACCCTAAAGAAACCAAGGAAATACGACTGTTTGGCCTGGACGGCGTTGATGTTTTTGACATTTCAGGAGAAGCAAAAAAGTCAATTAAAATAAGGGTAATAGGTGGACCTGGTTCAGATCAGATCACTGATCAATCCACGGTTCGAAAAGGTGGTAAGAAAACCTTGATTTATGAAAAAGACCAAAACGCTACACTTAATTTCGGAAAAGAAGGTAAGCAAATTAATCATTGGGATAACAGCTTATACAACTACAATCGAACTCGATTTGCCTACAACCGGTATCTTCCAATTTTTTCTATCGGATCCAATACTACCACCGGGTTTGGAGGATCATTAGGTGTAAGATTTAAACGACAAAGATTTGGTAAGCCGGATTTTAGCGCCATCCACACCATCAAGGGCCGATTTGCTACAGAAGACATTCTAATCTTCAGCTATACTGGTCGTTACCGTCATGCATTGGGAAAATGGGATGTAGAAGTCAATGGTCTGCTTGCTAATGACAACCTTTTTAATAAATATTTTGGCCCTGGAAATGGTAGCGTTAATGATGATGACTTGGATGACGAAGATTTTTATGAAACACGTTATGAGACCTTGAGCGGTGGCCTGGGTATAGTTAGGGATTTCTGGAAAAAAAGTACATTTAGGTTGGGCGCCCTATTCGAAGAAAGTGAACCTGTTATTGAGTCCGGTACGATCCTGGCATCAGATTCCCTGGCCTTGGAAACTTTTGGCAGCAGAACACTGAATATTGTAGAAGCCAGCGCTGAATTAAATCTCGATTTTAGAGATAGAGCCGATCTACCCGAGCAAGGCGCACGCTTATACCTAAAATATCAAAATGGATTTATTACTAACAACGACAATGACAGCTATGGAATAGTTCAAGGCTTCATTGAGAAATATGCCACGTGGCGAAAAAAGAATCCGTGGACTTTAAGAGTAAGGTTGGGAGGTTCAACCAGCTACGGAGAGGATGTAACCCCCTTTTATAAGCAGGTCTATCTTGGTCAGGATAATAATCTTAGAGGCTATGAACAGCATCGGTTTACGGGCAAATCTACGTTCTTTATAAATTCAGAACTTCGCATTCAACTTACGGAATTTCAAACTGCTCTTGTACCATTAAAGTTTGGGATTAAGGGTTTTTATGATACCGGCAGGGTTTACTCCAATTTTGATACCACTGATCAATTCCATCAAGGTTATGGATTTGGAGTATATTTTGTCCCGATAAAAGAGAGCTTTTCTCTCAACATATCTGCCGGATTTTCTGAGGAAGAGTCAGGTTTAATACTTATTGGCATAGGGGGTGCAATCAATTAGGAGGCTAATCATAAACGACTTCTTTGCCCAGAATTTCAATTGATTAAATCGGTAAAATCGCGTGAATGGGAATAATTCGTTGATCTCGTTTAACATAGAAAAAAGCTAACAGGCGTTCGAACTCAGGCTGTAATACAAGTAGCTTAATGATTTTTTAACATTTACATAAGACCATTCATTTTTCGATCTTGTAACTTCCATAGATCTTGTTTCTAAAACATATATAAACCATATGAAAATCAAACCGGAAAGCCTGGAAAGCGATATTGAACTCATTCGATCGATCCTTAGTGAATTGCACAAGGAAGAACTGCGGTGTAAAGAAGTTATTGAACCGGTTCACCCTTCTTTTCAAAAGAGCGCACCTAACCTTATCCATTACCGCGCATTACGCAAGATCGATATTACGGGTTTGCAGAAAAGAATTGGGAATATAGGACTTTCAAGAATTGCGAGGTCCGAATCTCATGTAATCGCTAGCCTTCAGAATTGCCGCGATATCTTGAAAGCGTTAATTAAGGATAAATCACAAGACGAGAAATACAGGCGTATTTCAATCAAAAAATCAAGTAAAACATTAAATACACATTCCAAAGACTTACTAGGTTATCGATCCAAAGGCCGTAGAGTGAGAATAATGGTTACTTTACCCAGCGAGGCAGCTTTTAATTATGAACTGGTCCATAGCCTGATCGAATCCGGTATGAATACAGCCAGAATCAACTGCGCTCACGATGGACCCGATGAATGGAAAAAGATGATTGAGCATGTTTATTTAGCTAAAAAAAGGTTAAGAAAAAACTGCAAGATATCTATGGATCTTGCCGGGCCAAAAATAAGGACTGGGGCGTTAGAACCAGGTCCACAAGTACGAAGATTTCGTCCGGTTAGGAACGAATATGGCCAGGTAATCGACCCCGCCATTGCCGTGTTTGTAACTGAATTGAGTCAGACTGCAACTGACGAAATTCCGGTTGACCGATCTTGGTTACACAGTTTGAATATTGGATGCCAGGTAATCTTTACCGATGCACGAAATAAACAAAGGAGTTTTACGGTAAGAGAAATTGAAGGTTCAAAGGTCATTGCACATGGTCTGGAAACAAGCTATATTCAGACCGGCACAGAGCTTTGTGTACATGATACGAAGCAGAGTTGCCTGGTTGGAGAATTACCTTCCATTGAGCAATCACTTTTATTAAAAATAGGTGATGAGCTAAGAATAACCAAAGACAAAAGACCGGGTAGGCCTGCCCAATTTGATGATAAGGGCTTGGCAATAGAAAAGGCATTTGTGTCCTGTACATCAGAAGAAGTATTTAATTATGTGCAAGAAGGGGAAAAAATTCTTTTTGATGATGGGAAGATTACAGGTATAGTCAGGGTGGTAAATCCTGATGAAATGATAGTAGAGATAGTACACGCCAGGTTGACCGGTTCATCCCTTAAAGCGGACAAAGGTATTAATCTTCCTGAAACTGACCTTAATATTAGCGGTCTTACAGCTAAGGACCGAGAGGATTTGAAATTTGTAGTACAGTATGCAGATGTTATTAATTTTTCATTTGTTAATACGCCTGAGGATGTACGTGAATTGCTAGAAGAGCTAAAACATTTGGATGCGGAAAACAAGCTTGGCATCATACTAAAAATTGAGACTCAAAGCGCGTTTAATAACCTGACCGCTATTCTGCTGGAGGGTATGAAAAACTATCCTTTAGGTGTAATGATAGCACGTGGCGACCTTGCTATTGAAGCGGGCTGGGAAAATATGGCTAGAATACAGCAAGAGATAATTTCATTATGCCGTGCCGGCCATGTTCCTGTAGTATGGGCTACACAAGTATTAGAAACATTGGCTAAAAAAGGAATTCCTTCACGATCAGAAATCACTGATGCAGCTACTTCACTAAATGCAGAATGCGTCATGTTGAATAAAGGCCCATATATACATAGCGCCATTAAACTTCTTGATTACATGTTAAAAAGCTTAAACCAGTATCGGGATCACAATGAAAATTTGTCTCCGGTTATGGAAGTGGCAAATTCTATTACTAATAGTCATTTAGCTTCAGCCCCTGTCGACGCAGTCGAAGGATAGTAATCTTCCGTTGTTAAGAGGGAATACCTCTATGTCCAAGCTCTATAAATGAGAAACTCCTCGATCTCGGACCGAGGTCTTTTAACATGTGCTCCCGCTCGAACCATCCAGATGCCAAGGAAAAATTCTCTTCTAAAACAGTAGCTCTCTA
>ERZ1740070.360-NODE-360-length-31952-cov-9.523748_pt1 | contig 31952 bp, 29 predicted proteins | sample MGYA00581734_ERZ1740070 | MGnify/ENA primary metagenome ERZ1740070 (study PRJEB43018, sample SAMN04849744) | marine metagenome | isolation source: floating plastic debris | place: Pacific Ocean | collected 2008-09-01 | study: EMG produced TPA metagenomics assembly...
TCGAGGTTTTTTTTTCTTGCGATTATCTTCTAAAAAAGTTTCGGCTTTGCTTCTCGACATTAGCATGTTATCGCTATGCAGCTGCCAATAAAGATTCAGCGCAGTTTGAACTTGATTCTGACGAATTTTTTCTTTTCTAGCGTAGTAGCTTGTCATCAAGACAGAGACGATCGAACCGACTAAGGCACCTAAAAGCGCAGAAATAAGTCCCATGTTTTTGAGTCTCCTAATTTTGAAAAGTGCTTGGGCTTCGCTGCATAAATCAATCCTGTTATATGCAAGATTTCATCGCTCAAAAGCCCTCAGAGCCTTAAAATCTAGCTTATTTCAGAGCTTGAACCATTGATAAAGTAACGATTATTCATGCTGTAAGAAATCGAACAGTTGGCTTGACGAGACCTCTTAAGACTTTAAAAGCCACTGATAGGGTCCCTGGAATCCATAAGCAAAAATTGGGTTTGTTTCTAAACCCCCTCTTTGTTTTGAAAAGTAGTCCTGCTCCCATTGTTGATAATCTTGTGATAGATATCCAACAACAAGTTCTTCATTGACTAGATGCTGTTGATTGAGTAAATCAAGTCTGTCAAAGAATTCCATGACTTTATTCATATGCTCTCTGTCAAGCGCTTGGTAGCTTGAGAAAGGAGGCATGGGTGCGCTACCATATGGAACAACGAAGAGCTCGTATGCACTGTTTCTTTCTTCCCTCAGACCGCCCCATTCTTTCATGACTTGATAACTGAGATGGATTCTATCCTTATGCTTTGCCTGCTGCTCTGTAACCAAACGACTGGCAGTGGAAAGTCCCGTACCCAGAAAGGCACCAACGACCACTCCGAACAGCGAAGAGTCATACCACTGTTTGTTTTGTGATGCATCACGAATTTCCTGACTGGTCTGAGAAGGAGCATCGCTCGACTGCTGTAGCTGGGCATCTGAGGGCTGCGCCTGCGCAGTACTAGCAAGAGCTAAGGCTGTTTCTTGTATGTCTGTGAAGTATATCCCTAATAGACATCACAATAAGATAACTGGCACCCGAAACCTGGTTGTGAGCATTTTTCACATCAAAAAAACTATGAGCTTGTGTGAATTATCGCAAACCAGGTAGAAGAAGAAACCTGACTCTGCGGTCTTTCACTTTGGAAATCACGTCACTACATGCCCAAATCCAATACTCCGATACTTTTGTTAGCTTTCTTAAACATACTGCCTGTCGATAGGCAGCTTATTTATAGATACCTACGAGCGTAGCTATCAGTAAAGTTTGTGTCTTTTCTATGTTGTTCATAAGTTCACACCGTCTTAGACTTTGCCTCTATGACATTTTGTTGCAGCTATATTTTCACGACTGCCCTTCAGAGACGTTCTGTAGAGGGAATCTCTAATCTATTAGGTGGCCCGGTTCTACCTCAACTAAGTGCAGGTATCTGATGTAGAAACCAAGGTGGTATCATACCGGGTTCATAAGTTCAGAGTGCTCAAAAACGGTCGTTATTTTTATAGTTTATAAGTACTACTGAGGCTGTCAATGATGTCGTTTCCCAAAACTGTCACCATTGGTGACAGTTTTATAGTGAGCATTTTTCAAAATCCCGATTTTTGCTTACTTCTCACCCAAATGCTGAGAGCCCTCTTGCTGACATGGAGTCTAGCCAACCGCCCGCCAGACTCCATGTCAGCAAGAGGGAATAGTTTTTTGTGTGCACTTGTATATTTGTACACTTGTATACAAGTAAATTAGTAGTCGAAATAACTGGTAAGCATGTACACTCTCTGTCATGAAAACATGTTCACTTGTCGCTAAAAAAGGTGGGGTCGGAAAATCTGCGATCGCAACCAATATTGCCGTCTGTGCAGCGGCTGATGGATACAGTGTTGCTATTATTGACCTCGATCCACAGGCATCAGCTTGTGTCTGGGCTGATGTCAGAGATGCAGATCCAGAAGTTCCTGCCGTCCCCGTGACCAGTATTGCCCCGAGCCGCTTGCACTCTGCTTTGGACAAATGTAGCTCTGCTGGCATTGATTTGACCGTCATTGATACAGCTCCTAGTGCAGACAGTGGTCTGCTAGCTGCTGCTAAAGCTGGTGATCTTTGCCTGCTTCCGAGTAAGCCTGGGTTAGCAGACCTGAGTGCCCTTAGTGATACCGTCGAGTTGCTAAAAAATAGCAAAGCAAAAGGCGCAACTATCCTCAACATGGTTGCTACGAAAGCATTAAAAGTTGAGGGAACTAAAGCTCTTGAAGGATTGGACTTTCCTGTCGTTCCCATCTCGATTTGGCAGCGGGTTGCTTGGGGTCATGCGTACAGCGGGGGATGGGGAGTTATTGAGTACGACTCAAGTGGCAAAGCTGCCAATGAAATGAAGCAGCTATGGACTTGGCTTAAGAAACAACTGGAGATATAAGAATATGGCCCCGAAGAAAAGGCGTTCCCTAGATGCTCAACTGGCTCAACGAATTACGTCGGTGACCAATTCTTCCTCATCATCAGAACAGGTAGAGCCCACAACAGCCTCTCCATCAACCACAAAGCCAAGGGTCAGTAGCCGAACAGGGAAAAAGGCTATTAGTGGCTTCTTCGAGCCTGAAGTATCCAGACAATTGAAGGCACTGGCTGCAATCGAGGGTCGTACTGTTCAAGGAATGATAGGAGAGGCACTCAACCTATTGTTTGAGAAGTATGGAAAAGATGCTATCGCTACTGACGAGTAGATAAGTTATCAAGTCAGAAAGCAAACTCGCCAACAAAGATACAAGTAGATTTGTATACAAGTCTACTTGTGTACTTGAGTACACTTCAAGAGGCGAAAGGTTAGGGCTTTGATTCTTTGGCTTCTAACGCTGCGATTTTCAGCTCCTCAGCTAGAGCCTCAGGACTGGGCAGGGATTTTTGAACAGCTTCCGGCAGGCTATCTTTTAAGCGGTAAGTAGTCACTCCCATCGGTTGTGACATTCCTTTTAGAGAATATTCGACAACCGCCTGGTTTTTATCACCGCACAAGATGATGCCAATCGTTGGGTTATCCGTTTCATCTCGAAGCTGATCATCTACGACATTGACGTAAAAATTTAGCTTCCCTGAGTATTCTGGTCTGAACTCCATAGTTTTAATCTCGATAACTACGTAGCACTTCAACTTGACATGATAAAAAAGTAAGTCGATAAAAAATTCGTCGCCTGATACATCCAGACGATGCTGGTTACCGACGAACGCAAAACCTGTGCCTAACTCAAGCAGAAAGTTTCGCATGTGACCAATAAGGGCCTGTTCGAGATCGCGTTCTTTGTAATTTGGTTCAAGCTGCAAAAACTCTAAGTTGTACTCAGATTTTAAGACTTGCTGTGTAGCCTCCGATGAGTCCTCAGGCAAGGTCTCTCCAAAATTAGTGATCGCCTTGCCTTGTCGAGAGTACAAATTAGTTTCAATTTGCGCGACTAATATACTGCGACTCCAGCCTTCTTTCACAGTCATGTGTGCGTACCAGAGCCGTTCCTCGTAATCACTGAGCTTGTCCAGTAGCGCACAGTTTTGGTACCACGGCATTTGTGCAAGACTTTCCTGCACAACTTTTATGTCGGGATAAGACTCAGCAAAGCTTTTCATATAGCCCAAATTTCTAGGACTAAACCCTTTAGTATTCGGAAATTCTTGTTTAATATCCTGGGAAAGCCTTGAAATGACTTTAGAACCCCATTTTTCTTGGTTCTGACGTTCTAGGATATCGTTACCAATTTCCCAGTACAGAATGATTAATTCCTTATTGACTGACCATGCTGCCTTGATCCTCGCAGACTGAATACGTTCTTTCAGCCGCTTAAAAAAAGCGTCATAGCCTTGAGGAAATAGGGAAGGTTGATGAGCCAATCGTTCGTCTTAATTATAAGTATGCTCCTCGAAATTACTGTAAATTCTGTGACTCCTGCAAGCACTTTTTGTGGTTTCAATTTTGCAGGCAGCTCCTGCAAAATTGAAACCACAGCCTGAAACCCCTTCTCTGACTGAATTTCAATGTTAACTTGTTTGCTTGATTACATGTATACAAGCAAACAAGAAAGCAAAAATACATGAATTCTTGTTTTCAAGTTAACTTGTCATTTTGTCCTCAGGTTTAGCTCTGATACCTATTTGCTTCCTTATATCGGCTCATTCCAAGGTACTAACTCAGACCTTCCAACCAAAAAAGTACACCCGCTTTCACCGCGAATGGTGACCATCTGGCCAACCTCATCCTGAATCACCCAGGGCGTCGGTGACGCCTCCCACCTCCATTTCTCTAATTCCATACGTATCAATGTCTTCTGTGTGGCACACCCCTCCCCATCTAAGTAATTAAACGGGGGGGCTGTGCCATCCTTCTCGGGCTGCTCCCGACAGGCTTTACGCCGTGCCAGTATGGCTAACTTCTGCTCATAGCAAACGGGGTCCAGCTCGTAGATTCTGACCCGATGCCCCTCTCGCCTGGGCTGAGAGCTGACACAAAGGACTCCCATCTGCTCCAGCAGCTGATTAAGCATCTGCGCTGCACTCATCTCAGGACTGACGGTGAAGTTGAGCACCGCCTTAATCTGCGGCGCATAGTTCAAAGCATTTTCCTTAAACGTCGATAGCGACTCCTTATCCCAGTTCTTACCCAGCGCTAAGAACTGGTCAAGCCCCAATCTGACCCGCATCTCCCGCTTGAGTGTGGCATTCGACAAATCCCAAGGCGTATACCCTTGCTGCCACTGCCCTTGCCGTTCCAGTGCTCTAATATCTGCTTCTGCTGCCGTCTCCGGTTCTAGCATCCGCTCTAGGTTCAATATCTGCCCTCGGCTTCTGCCATTGTTGTCCGAGAGCACCACGTCAGCATCCACCTCGTCTATCGGTAAGCCATAGAACTTAGCAATCTCATACTTCTGCAAGGCCAGCTGCTGCTGAGGCTCTAAGCTCTCCAGCTGACCCAGTAACGTAGCCTCAGCTTTCGTGAGATTGACCGCCGCTTCAACGGCAATGGCCTGCTCAATCTTCATGTCCTCTCTGGCTTCTTTGAGTAGGACGTGAGCCTTCTGGTTTTTACCGAGGGTAACCACCTCTACCTGATTGCCCTCATGCATCAGTCTGACCTTGAGCGCCGTTCTGAGTGACCACATCGACCGATTGCGCTGCGCTTCAATCTGCGACCAGTAGCGAATATGCGGATCTTGCTCCCAGTCATAGTGGCTGAGTGCGCGCTGATGGACTTCAGAGAGGCTAGCGCGAATCAATAGCGTATTGGCCTGTGTTTTTTGTTTGAGCAGGTCTCTGAGCGCACTGGGGCTAGTCTGACGGCCGACCTTGGAAAAGCTACGGCCATACTTGGCACACCAGACCACTCTGGGGACAGGAGCCCGCACCCGCCCGAGGGCCTGGGCCATATCGGCATCGGTGGAGCTAGCGCCGTAGAACAGGCCGTAGACCTTATCGAAGTGGTCACCTTCGATGGAAAGGCCGGTGGCTGTACTGGGCGAGCCGATGACGGCTTGCAAGGAAATGGTGGTGAGATGGCGATCTGGGCTCTCCATAAAGGCCCGTTCCGTCTCGCCGCCGCTGGTTTCAGAGTTGAGCAGCAGGTTAGCGTTTTCCTGCTTGAGCGAGGTTTGGAGTTCGTCGATCAGGCGATGAATGCGCTTACTGCCGCGCTTGGAGTCGGTAGCAATGTAGATGCGATCGCCTTGTTTGAGGTCATGGAGCAGTTCGCCCATAATGGCGCTGCTGTCGGGTGCCTGAATAAACCGGACGGCATAGCCGGGTGCTTGGTAGTTGTTGCGGATGAGGAAGAGTTGATTGGCTTGGCGTAGCAGTTCGGTGTTTGGGTTGTCTTGAGTGCGCAGCTGCTGGATGTAGCGGATAGCGCTGTCATCGAGGTCGGCGTCGGCGATGATGATGCGCCGGGCAGATTGGAGCAGCTGTCGGAAGCGGGTGAGTAGGACGGGGCGCTTACCCTGCTGGTTGCAGGTGGATGAGGTTAGCAGGTGTCTGAGGACTTGGCAGACTTCATCGAGGACAAGGTCACAGCCTGCAAACGAGTTTGGATCGATGGCGAGGAGGCTATCGACGCAGGTGCCGACTCTGAGGGTATAGCCACTGCCGGTGATGAAGCGGCCATTTTGTTTATCGAGGTCGCCGCGATAGTAGATGCCGCAGCGCTCGCACAGGTGGCGCATCAGGCTGATGCGATGGCCTGCGAGGAGAACTTTGGGCTGGTGGGCCACTAATTCGTTAATTAGGTTGGTTTTACCGCTGCCTTTGGGGGCGGCGATGGCGATGATGCCGTGCTCGGGGAAGGTGTCGGGGGTGAGGACTTTAAGCGTTTTTGATTTGAGACCAAGCGAGGAGCCGATGGTGAGGCGGTTATCGAGGGCTTGCCACAGCTGCCATTCTTCAAAGGTCAGTGCTGTTTTTATGGCTTTGTGGCAGGCATCCGCGCTGTGGTTGGCGATTAGGTCATCAATGCCTTTGCCGTCTTTAACCGGCCAGCGCACGATGTTGACGTGGCAGTCAGTTTGAATGAGTAGTTGGCCGAAGCGGGCGATGGCGATGGCGACGTGACGGCGGGTTTGGGGTTTATCGTCTTGGTCGAAGGCGAGCAGGATGGGCCGTTTGGGTCCGGTGATGGCCTCGATGTCTGGGATGAGGCTGGGGGTGATGGGGTTGCCGAGGCGGTCTTTGGAGCGATAGCCGTTGTAGACGCCGGGAAGGGCGATGGCGGGGTGACCGGCGCTGAGGGCGGCCCCTGCTTTTTTTGCGCCTTCGGTGATCAGGACAGGCAGGGTGGGGTCGGATAGCCACCAGGGCCAGAAGTTTTTATCGATGTGAGTATCGACGAGCGTATCGGTATCAAATTCGGTTGAGGGGGCGCTGAGGCGGTCTAGGGTGAGCGCTAGGGTTTGGGCGTGGCTGAGGCCAGTGGCGTCAGGGTAGGCCTTGTGGATGGCTTGTTTGAGGCGCTGCTGGTAGGCGTCGCCGCGTTGATAGCGTTCGGCAATTTTGAGGCCATCGGCCCAGCTGACGGCGAGGAAGAGGGCGCGGGTGCTTTGTTTGGCAGGCGCTTCGTATTTGATGACCTTGTCGGGGTCGCGCCAGCTCGTTCTGGGGGTAGTGGGTTTGAATTGGCCCCAGTCCATCGGTTGCCAATCATTCAAAGGGTCGAGGCCGGAGACCCACCAGCCGCCTGCGAGTACGTGTTGGTAGCGTTTGCGCAGGTTGATGACGGCGGTGGTGGCGTATTGGGCGGCGTGGCCTCCCATCTCGGCGATGGCGTGATGGGTGAGCAGGTCTACGGCAGCGTCACCTTCGGTGTAGCGGACGTTGGCGTGGATGAAGTTTAGGCTGACGCAGCTCGTTAGCCATTCGCTGATGACGGCGGATGTGGACGGGTTGGGGTGAACCGTGGTGATGGTTCCAGAACAGTGGCTGGAGTGAATTGAGGCGTTAATGATTTGAGTATTTAGTAAGGCCAGAGTGAAAAGCTGTTGTGAAAATGCTGTTTGACCCTGAGCTTTATCAAATTTTTGGAAAATTCTTAGATAGCTGAAACAGTTGTCTGATCTATGTTCTAGAGAACGAAAGTCAGCCTCTTCACTGGCCTGCTGTCGAAGACTATTAAAATCGGGTAACATGATGCTTAAGTAACCCCCTGCCGGGAGCTTGAGCCCTGTTGCTCTTCGGGAAAAATCAATAGCTGGACTCCGACCAAGAAATACAGCTATTAGATTTAGAAGGCTTCAGGTTTTACAAAAAGGAATGCGGTCTAGACTTTCTGGTTTAGGCCGCATTCTGAATTTAAAGGCGTTTTAGTTTGCCTTATCGAAGATATCCATCCGGTCACGTAGCTTGGTTACGTTGCCATTAGTCTTAGTCAGCTCCAAAAGTAGGGTCTGTATAACTTCCATTTGTGCGGAATGTCGTTCATTAGCTTTTTGCCTATCGGCATCAGCTTGCTTTCTTGCTTCTTCTCTATCAACGCGCATTTGTTCGATTGCATCGTTAAAGTTCTGCCGAAATTCCTGACGGTCGGTAGCAGCCTCAGCGCGAAGTACTTCAAAGCGCTGGTCAGCAGCTTCAGACCTAGCAACGAGTTTGTCTACTCTTGCTTCGCTAGTAGCAATTGCACCTAAGAGGATGTCGATTTCTTCTGTGTTTTTCTCTTGTTTTTCTGTTGTCCGATTTAGTGTCTGCTGTGTGCTTTCCAGCAGTGCTTCAATTCGATCTAGTCGATCAGTCACCTTACTACCTCCCCCTCATCGATTCCTATTAGTTCACCCAGAGGAAAAGCCCCATACTCAGGGCTCAGCTTTTCAATGTGATATCTGATCCGCTCTACCTCGTCAGATCCGATGGCAGGTAAAACATCTTGGCTTTTAAGCCGACTTAACCCCGTGGGATGTTTCCCTAATGCCGTTGCAAGGTCTTTATTGAGGACTTTGCGGCTTGCCATTGCCTGCCGCAGTTTCCAGATAATTCGCCCCATCACCATACCGGGTCTGTTATTTATCACGACACGCATAGTGTATTCCGTTTGTGTTCATAGCACCATGTTAAGCACTTTTATCTATCTATAAACACTTTTAGTCTATATGCATACTTTATAGATCTTCCCTTCAGCCATTCGTTATTTAAATAGATTTTAAGTGTTTATAGATAGACTTTAAGTCTATATTGTTTTCATGAGGTAAGAGCAAAGGCTAAACCTTGCAGATGTTTCTAGCCCTTGCTCGCTCAGGTATTGCGATTTTGAGACACAACTGAGCAACGCCAATAACAGCTATCCTTTCAGGTAATTCTATGATTTCAGCACTCAAAGTAAAACAGGTCAAAAACTGTAGCTCACCAACCGCTAAAGCCCTCGTCCTGATTGACCTAGGCAATGGTGATGTCAAAGCTCTTGGCAAAATGAACGGTACAGGCAAGTTCGTGCGCTGCCGCTTCCCCTCTCACGTCGCTATTGCCCCAACTGCGAACAGCGACTGCCTGTCTGTTCTCACCGCCAACGTCCCGCAGCCCTATCTAGTCGGCGAGTCTGCTGCTGATATCGCCTGCACTCGCACCGGCCAAAGCGCAGAGGGCAAAGTAAAAAATGCTCGCCTGCTGCTGTTCCACGCACTGCGCCAGATGTTCGGTACGACCGAAGACATCCACGCCGACGTCATTTTCACCTCACCGTCAGTCAAAAGCTACGGCCCCGCCATCGTCTCCCAAATCATCGGACGTCATCCGGTCGAAGTGCCCGCCGATGCCGAAGTGATCGGCAGTAAGTCACAGCACTACGCCGTCCATATTCATAGCGCCACACCGCAGCTCGAAGGCTACCAAGCCTTCGCCGCCGTGCGCTCGAAGCTTAAAGGTGAGAGTGCCTATTTAATCGACATCGGTAACCGCACCGTCCTAGTCACTCAAGTGTCGGCATCAGGCCGCATCCTCAACCGTCGTCCGTTCGACGAGTGCGGCGTCTACGGCATCGCAGATCGCATCGTCAGCCGCGAGAGCCTCGCCGAGCAGCTGAAGATGCCTCGCCCGCAGCAGGTAATCGACTACCTGCTAGACCAAAAGCACGACCCAGCTATTGCTGAGCAGATCGCGCCTGACCTATCGGCAAGCCTCGCGGAGGCGATCGCATTCATCGGCGACGACAGCGCCCCCCGATTCATCCTCGGTGGCGGTGCAAAACTCCCTGGCATTGAGCAGATAGTGGGCGGCAAAGCGCTGAAGAATCCGCAGTGGGCCAACCTAGAAGCCCTGGCCGAGGTCTCAGATGAGCTGCTTAAAGGAGTGAAGTAGTGCGAGAGCAGATCCGCGCTCGTGTCGAACACGAAGAGTGGGAAGCACAGAGGCAAGACGGAGAAAGCAATACAGAACTATTGGCTCGCATTCTTCAAGAATGGCAAGCGCAAAAAGCGGTTCTCGCTTCACTAACAGAGATAGACCCCTCGCCTTTGCAAGCGCTAGGACGCCTGCTGCTGAGCTATGAGCTACTACAGCAGGCGACAGTCAGCATTCACCAGCCTGAACCGCTGCCTACACCTACAGTACAGCCTGCTGTTAGCGCTACACCCGTGCAAACGATAGGCGGACTAGAGAACAACTCAGACGCTTGGTGACCATCCCAAGAAAGAACACCAATGCCCTTTTAACCAAGTAAAAAGCGAGCCGTTGCGTCAACAACAAACTCGCCCATGCCATCCATTGCCTGACATCAGCTCAACGATACAAACAACGGAACGCCCTAATTATGACACCGACTAAAACATGCGTAGACGCCTTCACTGCGACAGAAGGCGTAGACTTCACGCTGCACGAACTGCACGGCTACTGGCACTGGTATAGCCAAGGCCCTCAGTTCGGCGACGACTACTGCTCAGAAGACGGCTTCACGACGAAAGCAGAAGCGATCGCCGACGCGGTGGAGTTTCTGACAACGCTCTACCACTCAGGCATCGCAGAGAACGACCTGAGTCAGTTTCTACCCGCTACTGCCCTAGTAGATATCGAACTGGCCGAGATTAGCCCGTATCAAAGCGGCGTTCACTTTGCGGTCTACCAGCGCGAGGACGGCTGGTACTGGCAGGGCCTGTGCCAAGAGCCGGACGAGTCAGCGCAATGGTGGGATGGTGACGCCGACTTTGCCCACCTCGCCTCAGACCGTGGCTACGCCACTGCTCGCCTAGCTGCCGCCGACTGCCTGTTCTCACTGCATACCGAACGCGGCTACAGCGTAGAGGAAGCAGTGACGCTGGTGTACGAGCTAGCGCTACCGGTCCATACGGTGATCGACGAAAACCGCGCTGCCGTCACCGAATACATCGACCAGCTGAAAGCCGCCGAATTTGCTGAGTACTGGAGCCGCTTGTATCCATCCGCTCAGCAAGACATTGAAGCCGCTATCGCAGTGCTACCAGCCGCTGAGCGCGAGCAAGCCCGCTATGAAATGGCCTTTCGCACCGAGCCAATGCCTACACAGTACTGGCCCGCAGAGGCCTAAGCCGCTCTATTCCTCTCACCCTTCAGTACTCCTATGGAAGATACGACGCTTAAATCACTGCCGACGCTACCGAGCGCAAAACCACCGAAGTCGGTGACTGTGCTGTTCTTGGGCCTCTCAGGCCTAGGCCTATTCATTGGCTTAGGCCTGGGTAGCTCATCTGTCGCGGTGTACATGCAGAGCGCTCAGCTGCGCGTCTCTCAGAACGATGCGCTAGACCAGCTCGACCGAGACGCTGAGATCCGACAGCGCCGCGCCCAGCTAGAACGCGGATACGCCGCGCCTGTGTGGGTGACCGGTACGACCTATAGCCCTGGCGTCACCTACGAGATAGAAGGCGTGAGAGAAATCGAAGTCCCGGTCCTGCTCGGCCCACAGTTCGATACTGCCGTGTGTGTCGGCTCAATGGGACCAGCAGGCTTTAGCCAAAACGTAGACTCGCCGCTGTGTGTGGGCTACTAGCAACAATCTCGAAACAACATAAACAACAACTAGAGGATTCAGCCCTATGGCCGCAGCCACCCGTAAGACTCCGCCCCGTAGACAAACACCAACAAAGCCAACTGCCCCACAAGTAACACCGAGTAAAGATAGCTTTCTAGAACTATTGCTGTACGCGCTGCCGCGCTTCAGCGACCTGCTGCGCCGCATCACCGACATCAAGAACAGCGCAGCCAGTCGCCGCCTACGGATGTCGCCCGCCGTCGCTCTGTGGCTGAGCCTTGCCTTAGTCGGTCTAGTAATCAGCGCCAATAGCTACTTCGTCGGCTTCCAAGCGTGGCAACCGGACGCCGAGACCATTACCACCGTTATCCCGCTAGGCCGAGGCGATGTGGCCTTCCGCCCGATGGCCCTATTCCCACCGCTGCTGCTGTGGGTGAGTAAAGTCGTCAACTTCCTGATGTGGCTAGTGAGCTTGGTGACATCAGACGTTGTGTTCACCAATGGCGTAAGCCCGCAGTGGAATCCCATAGTACGCCCGACCGTATGGAGTTCAGCGACACTAGCGCTGGCGTGGTGGGTCGGTGCGTTCGGCTCCATCCTGATTTCATCGACTCAGGGACTGTTTACCCGCTCAGTCCCGCTGGGTAAGCAGCGCGAGTATGCGGCCCGCCTAAACAAAATCTCGAAGATAGACCTAAACCCAAAGGCGATCACCCCTGCAAAGCGAGCAGTGAGGAAAGCAAACAACTACGGCAGAACGGCGATATGGGGCATGTTTCTAGTCGCACTCGCAGGCTGGGGGTGGGAGCTGTTTGTCGCCAACGGCGCACTAGATGGCACCAGCTTTGACCAGACCTCTCGCTGGATCTACGGCGTGGCCTCAACGTTCATGGCTGAACTGTGCTGGGCGATCGCGGACTTCAGCGGGCAGAAGATAGACCCCGACCTCTAGCCGATTGCGATTACAACCCCTCTAGCCCCCTTACCCATTTAGCCCTATGGCCTTTACAAGAGAATCGCTCAACGCCGCTATCTCACACAAGCTCGCCGACATCGACACGGCTAGTGGAATGCATCGCACTCTGTTCACCCTCACTCAAGCCGGAGGCATCTGTGCCGCTGCCGGTGCGCTCTTAGTCGCACCGCTGGCCATCGAGGTAGCAGTCATCGCCGGTGCAGCCGGTGCAACGCTCTACGGTATTTCGCAGCTGCTCCAGTCGCAGCGCTTAGGCTACTTTCTGCCGCTACCCGGAGTGTCGATGAGCGTAGAACAGTTTGTCTACGTGCCGGGTGTCCTGGTGTCGCAGCTGATGTCAGGTGCCGCACCCGTTGCCCCTGAGCCAGTTGAGATTATCCCGACCGACTGGCTCCCACAGCGCGAACGGCGAATCAATTATCTGCTGACCCACGCTGCTGATTTGTTGATAGCAGCTGCCGAGGGTGCCCAAGAGGGCATCAGCTTTGCGGCGATTGTCGATAGTGCGGTGCGAGCGTCTGAGTATGCCATCACTGACGAACAGATCAACAACCCAGTCCTCGCGCTGAAGCTAGCCCCGGATGTGCGAGCCCTGATTCAGGGCGACACGTCAAAGTTAGAAGAGAAACAACGTGCCGCTATTGCGGGAGAGTGGCAAAGAGCGCAGCAAGAACATGCTGCTGGACTGATTGCGGCTGATGAACTGGATGCGATCTCAGTGGAGGTGAGTGCGTTGACTTCGTCTCTCCCTGGGAGAATCGCGCCCGATGTCGTAAAAACTACCCCATTAATTACGACAGCGCCTGTGCGCGAGTTGCCTCTGGATACTACTGAGACTGGCGAAGCCGTTCGTAGTGATTGGCAAGCGGTGTTTGGATTGGTGAAAGACCAGGATCTGTATCCGGCGATCGCAGTGATTGGTTCACAGGGAAAAGGAAAAACGACACTGGTCGAATATCTACTTTCACTGCTGACCCAAGACAAAATAGTCCTCGACCCGCACTACGCAGCGGGCAGCTGGCCCGGATGCCGAGTAATCGGCGCAGGCATGAACTACGCAGCTGTAGGCGATGCGCTCAAAAACATCAGCGCCGACGTAAAAGAGCGTTACCTACAAAGGGCCTGCGACGTGAGCTACATGCCACAGCGCGTGACGCTGGTGCTAGAAGAGCAAACCAACTGGGCATCGAAGGTAGAGGGCGCAGGTACCTTCTTAAAAGAAACGCTCAGCGACATTCGGAAGGTGGGCTACCAAGCGATCAGCGTGGCTCACTCTGATACCAACACTGCGAGAGGCGGTGCAAAAGGAACGCGGAAGATGCGCGACCAGGGCGAACTGAAAATAGAGCTAGTCGAAAGAGGCCTAGCGAAAGTCAGCCTGAAGGACAGAGAGACATTCTTGCTGCGCTATCCCGACCCGCAGCCGTACACAGTAGCAACCGGAGCGCCAGACGTTCTTGAAGATGGAAACTTAGGCCCTCGCTATATCGGCGCTGACTATATTGACCCGCAGCCGTGGCACCGAAGTGCTGCTGTAGAAACAGCGCTCAGCGCCCATCGAAAATACTTCCTAGAAGACGCCAGTGTTTCAGAGTCACTGTCGCCGCTGGTGAAGGACGACCAGGACACCGCTGTCGTCTTCAGTGAAGCGTATGCGTGGCTAATAGAAAAAGAAGGTGACGAGCCGGTGCCCTACGACATCACTAAGAGCGCAGGCTGGACCCGCAAACTCAAGAGCCGGTCGAAAGATTCGATCATCGACTTCCTATCGCCAGTCGTCGCCGCCGAAGTCATCAGCATCGATGACAGTGGAACGATCCATTTTGTATAGTTGACCGGCAGTGCGTGCGTGCGCGATTAAATGACCGTGCATCTGCCGTGCATAGCCGCGCACGCACGCACCGAAATCGTGCGGCACGCACAGTCGCTGCACGCGCCGATGTTCTCCCCTCCCTACGACTTATCCATGTCGAGTCAAGGGGCAATGAAAACTGAGATCGCTGCTATCGAAGATGAGATCGCCCTTATAAGTTTTCATTGGCGCAGCGCACCCCTAGACGGGCAACCCATCGCTAAGCTTTAAGCCCTTCAAGGGGGAACGACAGTCATCCCCACCCGAGCCAATGATCCACAATCGTTCCCCCTTGAAGATGGCAAGCGCCGAGCGTCTTCTTTCTAGAAATACTGCTGACAATCCTTGTGGCTAGGTGGCTTAAATCCCGCCAGACACTCCTCGCGCTCCGCCTTCTTCAAAAGCCAAACAATCCGCTCATCCTGCTGATTGAGCACCCTAGTCTGTTCGTTAACGATCTCCGCCTGCCGATTCAGCTGCCGCCTAGTCGAGCAACCGTTGAACAGCAGCAGCAAAACCGCAAACCCTGCGAGCCCCAAACTAAAGTTCGAGGTCAGTGCCCTTCGACTTTTGCTTACGCTTAACGCGTCTACTTGGCTGCTGAGCTGGCTGCTCAACGCGCCGATCTGTCCGCTGATCTGGCTGAGGTTGCTCTGGTTGCCGCTGTCCAATCCCCTCATCGAGACCAAGCTGGACTCGATAGTGCTTAACTTGAGCTGCAAGCTGCTCAAGGTCACCCTCATTTCGCTCGACCTGGTCTCTGAGGTCTTCATTGAGTCGAGCAGTTGCCGCAAGACCGCAATCAGATCCGCCGAGGTCTTCGCGTGTTGCTTGATGCTCTCCAGGCTCTTGAAATTCTCCTGCGACCATAGCTTCAACTCCGCATGAACATCATCAAATAAATCGCGCCAGTTCTCCGGCGTCTCCTCAACCAGAATCGTGAGATGGCCAAAAGCCACAAAGAGCATATAGAACTCATTGTCATGCTCAACGTCGTAGGCCATTAATAGCCCCCGGACCCTAGCCTTATGCTGGGGCGTGGCATCCTCCAACGCCCGGTCGAGCATACTCATCTCTTTCGGGTTATCCCTAAGCAGCGCCTCGTAAGAAAGCTGCGGCCCAGTAGCGCCATTTCGGCTAGTCATCATCAAAGACCCCCGCCTGATCGAACTCAGCAAAAGCCAACTTCAAAAACGACTTCACATGCTGCCGGCCAAAGCGACCAAACGCATCGCTTTCGAGCGCCGCATCAAACGTCAACGCCAGCTGGTCAATCCGAGTGCGATCATCAGCGCCAATAAACTTAGGGAAGCGAATGACTTTTACACTCATCTGCTTCATCCGAGCGAGCAGCGACTTATCGCTCGTTAGCATGTCCCACTTCTTGGTCCTGCCATAGTTAGCGACAAAGACATGGCGCATATTGTCACCGAACTGGTCGAGTACCTGAGCAAACAAATCAATCGAATCGGCCTCACCGTCAGAGACAAACCAATTGACCCATTCCACCTGAGCATCTTCAGCCATCTCGAACAAATCATTCACATCAATCCAGGCAGAAAGCGCAGGCATCACCTGAGCGGGCAGATTGACCAGCACCCGTGTCCCATCCGCCGCCGTATTGAAGATGGCATTCGCCGCTGTATCAAACTCATCGGCCTCAGAAAAAATAACCGGCTTGACGCCAGCAACATCGCCATAGGCTCTAAGGACATTCGCATTGGTCCTATCGGCATCGTAAGCGGCAAAAGCAAGATTTTGCCGTAAGTGAAAAGCGATCGCCGTCTTACAGACCCAGGACTTACCAACACCGCCCTTCTCACCATTGAAGAGATGAATCTGTCTCATTAATCACCTCCCTAAAGATTGAACTCACTAGCCAGATCATCCATCGGCTCAGGTAACCGCCCAGCCTTCGTCGGCTTTGCCTTCGTCTTATCGTCAGCCTTCGCCTTCTTGACCGGTTGCTTGTCATCGCTATTTTTAACGCCAGCGCGATCTCCGGGCTCCCCGTCCACCGAAAGTCCAAACAGCTCGCGTTCATTAGGACGAGAGAGAAAGCCATCCATCATCTCCAGCAAATCAGCCTTTGGCCACTCGCCATGTTCGACCCGAGCCAAGACCGCCGCGCCGACGAGAATCTTACGGCGAGTATCCTTCTTCTTCTCCAGGGTGCGTTCAGCGGCTTTAGCCTGCTGAATCTGAGCTTTGAGCTGAGCTTCCTTCTCCAGCAGTCGTTCGAGCTTAGTCGTCATCATCGCCTCCGTATAAAGAAGTATTGAGGTGATCTGGATCACCATCTACCAATCAAGAATACTGAGTAAGTAGAAAGGCGTCCCGAAGAGGACAACATTTTGTAACCGTCGATAGGTCAGGACATCGATGTGGCTACCTGTCGATAGCCCGCTCCGCCGATGCCCTTAGTACATCGGCGTGACTACCTTCCGGTAGTCCGTTCTGAGAGAACAGCCCAATAGTCCCCGTCGCCAGCCCATCATCCCGGAGTTCTCCCAGAACGGAAAGGCGCACTTATACGTTGCTTCGCAACGGTGCGCTGGGGCGAGGCCCCTAGACCCCTTGGAGAAGACCTCCCGTAGCAATATGGCAATCTTCAGTATGCGAATGCAGGTAATCGGTCGGAGTGCTGGCAGAAGCGCGACGGCAGCGGCTGCGTATCGCTCGGGTGAGGAGGTTAGAGATGAGCGGACGGGGAAGGTGCATGACTACACCGGCAAGAGCGATATTTATGGAAGTGAGATATTGTTGCCGGAGGGTGCACCAGAGCGGCTGGGCGATCGCGGAGTGCTGTGGAATGAAGTAGAGCGAGTAGAGAAACGGAAGGATGCGCAGCTGTCGAGAGAGGTGATGGTAGCCTTACCCGCCGAACTCACCCATGAGCAAAAGTTGGAGCTGACTCGTGAGTATGTGCAGGGTGAATTCGTCGAGCAAGGAATGATAGCGGACATCGGCTATCACGACTTTGATAGTCACAACCCACACGCACATATCATGTTGACGATGCGCGGTGTGGATGAAGACGGCTTTGGAAAAAAGCGTCGGGAGTGGAACAAGCGCCAGGCGTTAGAGCGCCAGCGAAAAGCCTGGGAAGAGTATGCGAACCGAGCGCTAGAGCGAGCCGGACTTGAAACACGCATCGACCATCGAACGCTGAAAGAGCAGGGCGTAGAACGAGAGCCGCAAATACATCTCGGTGCGAAGGTACTAGAGATGGAAGCGCGAGGTGTGCAGACGCGAGTAGGCGATGAGTCACGGCGTATCAGCAAAGTGAACCGCGCCATCGAACGGAAGCAGAAAAGGTGTGAGGAAGTCCAGGCCGATATCGCAGCAGAGAAAAGTCAGACTGAGACATATCTGTGGCCAGAAATCACGTTTACAGAAGAGCTAGAACGCGAACTGAAGCAGGCCGTATCCATCCCAGCAGCCGAGCTGTTTTCAGATTCGGCTAGTCAGCGATTACCTCAGCCATCAGTGCCAGATGTTGACACAGAAGTAGTGCGACAGTTCGGCGAGCTACTGGCCGAACGTAGAGAGGAGACGGCACTAGAAAACCTGCCAGAAGCTTCAGAACTGGTAGCAGAAATAGAGAAGGTTGCTAAGAAGACGGGTGAGCTATCAGCGACGGCAGACGGTGTGTTTGAGACGATGGCTAGGCTGCTAGGTAAGTCAGATGAACTTCAGCGCTTGGCAGATGAAAAGCAGCGTCAGTCTCAGCAGGATAAAGGACGATCTCCAGCACTACCGAATAAGCAAAAGAAGCAGTCAGTTCAGCGTCAGGAGCAGTCGAAACAGCGTCAGAGGAAGCGGATCAAGGAGCGCGACCGAGGAATGGAGTTGTAGGAGCAACCTGACTTCAACATATTCTTGCAGGATGCTGTAGAACTAATATTGAACCTTTCTTACATCTAAAAATATGCTTGAGCAAATTCCGCTGCTATTAGCCACACCTATTGCTATGGCGATTCTAGACAAATTTTACGAAGGCGTAGGATCTAAACTAGGCGAAAGAGCTACAGAGGTCATTCCACAAAAGGTGCAGCAGATAGGCCAGTTTATTTGGGATAGGTGTCTGCGACAGAAGCCAGGTGCGGAGGCTGTATTGCGTAGTGCGGCGAACGGCTCAGAAGAGGAGCAAAAGAAGTTAACCGAGTATCTGCATAAGGCTTTAGATGAAAACTTGCCTTTAAGGCAAGAAGCTCAAAAACTATCGGAAGATATTCATCAGATAATTCAGCTTGATGATGTGAATGCTAAAAACCTACAGCAGGTTTTTGATGGTCAGGGTCTACAGGTAAATGACCCTAAGTCTCAGGTGATTCAAGCAGGGGAGAATGCTCAATTCTATTTTGGTGTTACTTCAGCTGATTGACAGCATTCGTTGGGAGAGGCTCCAACAAAGTCAATAACCTCAAACTTAGACCGAGATAAAAATAGTCAAACGCATAAGAATAGAAATGTAGATATAGATGATCTAGTGCAAGAAGTTAGAAACGCGTTGCGCCCATATGTCCAGGAACGCTGTGGAGTCATGCGAGTTTTAGATATGACTCAACCAATTGCATTAGAAAGTATCTATACAGATGTAAATATTTTAGAGAAAATCACTGGACGACAGCGAGTAGGAATCTCAGAATTACTTAAGAGGAACGAACCGGAAAACTTTGAACGATTTGGCCTAAGCAGTGTTGTTGAGCATCGAGTTTCTGGCGCTAAGGCGGTTGCAGAAAACCCTAAGTTGATGATTCTTGGCAAGCCAGGTGCAGGAAAGACAACTTTCATGAAGCATCTGGCTATTCGATGCATATGGAATAAATTTTTGACAGGCAGAATACCTATCTTTGTCACGCTTAAAGACTTCTCGGAAGCATGTAATAATCCGACGTTGATAGATTTCATCGGCCAACAGATGTCTGATTTAGGTATCCCTTCTCGAAGATTCCGTTTGCTTCTGGAAAGTGGTCGCGCTATTTTTCTGTTCGATGGTCTAGATGAAGTAAGGCCGGAAGATACTTTAAGAGTAATATCACAAATACAAGGATTTTGTGATAGATTTTCCGTCTCTAAAGAGTTCAAACGCGATCAATCGTCTTATATTAAAAAAAGGTCTAAAGCACAAAAAAAGATAGATGAGACAAAGAAAAATATCTATAAAATAGACAAAGAGTTGAAAAAGCTTAAAAAAGAAAGAGTAAATGAAACTGAGCTAGGTAAAAAGACTACAACTCTGAAGAAAATCAAGAACCTTGAGATTAAGATTCAAAAGGAGACCGAATTAGTTTCCAAACAAGAAAAAGAGTTATCCAAAGAGCCTGATATCTCCATAGAGTCGGATAAAGGGTTACGATTCCTGTCAAAAGAAAATCCTGATAAATTCTACATAAACTACTTTGTTATCACTTGCCGCATTGCTGCAAAAGAGTTCAGCTTTGAAAGCTTTACTGAAGTCGAGGTGGCTGATTTCGGTGAGTGTCAAATAGACGATTTTTCTCGTAAGTGGTTTGTTTCTAAGGAAGATCCAGTAAAAGCTGATAGCTTTATGGAAAAACTCCGGAAAAATAAGCCTATTCAAGAACTAGCGAGTAATCCTCTGCTTCTTACTTTATTGTGCCTAGTATTTGAAGATTCGGCAGATTTTCCTGCTAATCGCTCCGAACTTTATAAGGAAGGTATAGATATCCTTCTGAAAAAATGGGATGCTAAGCGCAATATAGATAGAGGACAGATTTATAAGGATCTTTCTCTACAACGTAAGGAAGATTTATTAAGTAAGGTTGCATTTAGCTCATTTGAGCGTGGGGAATATTTCTTCAAGCAAGCCTCTGTAGAACGACAGATTAAAGAATATATTCAAAATTTACCTAACGCTAGTACTGACTCAGAAACTCTATTATTAGACTGCGAATCGATTCTAAAGTCTATTGAAGCTCAGCACGGTCTTTTGATAGAGCGTGCGCATGGTATTTATTCTTTCTCTCATCTAACATTTCAAGAGTATTTCACTGCTAGACAGATTGTATGTTCTGCTTGGCAGGATATGGGAAAAGGATTTCAATCTTCACTTCAGGATTTGATTCGACATATCACTGAAAAACGCTGGCGGGAAGTATTTTTACTAACGCTTGGCATGCTTCCTAGTGCTGATTATCCAATACAGCAGCTGAAGGACTATATAGATAGTCTCCTGAAGGATGATGAGCAGATTCAGTCTTTTCTCGAATGGATTAACAAAAAGGTATCGGCTCTTCATCTCAACGAAGCGGAAAATGCAGCAATAGCAAGGGTCTTCTATTTTGAGTTTTCGCTTAATGTCGATGAAGCGAATAGAATCTTCAATCTTCAACCTCATGAGATTTGTTCAAACTCATTAGAAATCTGTCTTGATTATGATCTTTATCTTGACCTGAATTGTGTTTTTAACTTGACCTATGAAAGGGCTGTAGAGCTATACGCACACCGTAATAGAGTTCTTGACCATAAAGACGTTAAATTAGTGAGCCAAGGACTGAAACGTGAGCTAGAGCGCTTGAAAGATCAGTTGCCCCCTCCTGGTGAAAGTGCTGACTCCATGGTGTTTCAGGATTTTCAAGGTTGGTGGAAACTCAACGGTCAAAGATGGGCTTTTCTATTTAGAGAACTATTGATGACATCCCGTAATATAGGACACGCTTGGTCTTTTAGCAGTAATCAGTTAGACAAACTAAGGCAATATCATAGTGCAAATAAATTACTTGTTGATTTTCTCAGTAGCGATTTATATATCTGTAGAGAGGTCAGAGATATAGTGAGCAGGAGTGTATTGTTACCATTTAACCAACTTTAAAGTTTTGCCTATGACACAAAACCCATACCTTTCGGAACGTGCGTAAAATGTGTCTCTTTTAATGTCTCAGGATAGCTTTCTCAAAAGGCCTTAGAGGTTTTAAGATGCGTCAACGACACCAATCACCCGGCGGCGATGAGAGATGGGCCATATGAATACGCCCAACTTCGCCGCTCGGGTACATTGGATTGTTCTGCCTCTTCGTCACAATGGACTCACCCACAGTCCGATAAGCAGAGGGATGGCAAGGATCGCGATTCCAATCGCACCCTGAAGGCGAACTTGACGCCAGTCCATCGCAACGGGAAAGGCTCTTGAATGCGGATCACTGAAGGGGCGCTTGAGCGATTTGTAGTCGGAGACGGCGTAAGCGCCGAGCGGAAAGATAGGAATAAAGAGCAGGCACCACCAGCGAATCGCCAAGTAGACGTTTGGAACCAACCCGTTCTCAGCCAAACGTTCTGAATTCGCTCCTCGTAGGCAACGTTTTGCCGTTGTCCCGATGAACGTGGAAAACCCCGGACAGGGATCATCTTTTGTTCGTTCATCCAAAATTGCATCCACCATTTCAGAATCGGAAATGGTTTTAAAGTTTCGTAGTGCTGTGGAATCAACCGTCGCGGGAGAAAAACGTTTAGGCATGGGACATCTCCGGTGCTGCAATTGTTGGTGTACGACAAACTGTTCGGCCGTAAGGAGAAAATATTGGCAACTCAGCAGCAGAACTATTTAATTAAACAGAAATTTTCTACCTAATCTTCTTATTTAGGCCATTAGTTAGAGAGTTTCTGCCTAAATATAGCTGATCACAAGTTAGAATTCCTGAGATGTTGACTTTTCTCATTCCTTCTGGTGTTCCAAAAACGACCGTTTGTAAGACAGGTTGGCGGAAGCGCTAAAAAGCTGCTTTTTGGGCTATATTTGTGTTTCAAAAACTGTGTCACAATCAAAGTATCAAAAGTGAACATGCTTTACGAGTTTTGGCACGATGAAAATTGGATACGCCCGAGTTTCGACCAATGACCAAAATCTGGACCTTCAAACAGATGCTTTGAAAGCTGCTGGGTGCAAGAAGATTTTTAGTGATCAGGGGGTGAGCGGTGCTAAAGCTGAGCGTCCTGGACTGGACAAGGCGCTTGACCAGATTCGGAAGAAAGACGTCCTCGTGATCTGGAAGCTTGATCGACTGGGCCGCTCGTTGAAGGATTTACTGAGTATCGTTGAGAGCTTGAAAGAACAAGGCGCACACTTCGCTAGTATTCAAGATGGCTTTGACACTTCTACCGCGTCGGGGAAGATGGTGTTTTCCGTGATCGGCGCGATGGCTGAGTACGAACGCAATTTGACGCGAGAGCGTACAAGGGCAGGGCTGGCAGCGGCTCGTGCGCGTGGTCGGATGGGTGGGCGTCCAAAGGCATTGGACGAGAGCCAGGTGAAGGTGGCGATCGCACTAGCTGAAGCAGGTGAGCTGACAATCAATGAAATCTGTTCACATGTAGGATGTAGCCGCTCTACTTATTATCGACAGGTTGCGCCACGACTCAGTTAGGCCTATGTCAAGAATAAGCTCTTGCTTATCATCTACAATATCTTAACTCTCAAACATATGACCATGCGCTACGGGTACGATGAGAACGGGGAAAAAGTAGAAGCTACTGAAGGCTGTACCGCTTACGATGCCCCTCCCAGTGATCCGGACCGTGTGATACTAACGGCAAGACCGGGAAAGGTGCGCGTTCCACATTTTGCCTATCCTCCGGGTTGTCCACGTAATGACGGCTGGCATAAGTTAATGAGCTTATTTCATACGCATTGGCAAGATCTATTCGATGAAGAGCACAGAGAATTTCTGTTCAAAGCCATGGATGGCACCCTCCACAGAGCTGATATCTTCACAGAAGATAAAAAAGTACTTGAGATCCAGAACTCATACATCCTAATTAAGGAGATTGAGCAGAGGCAGGATTTCTACTACTTTGAATCTGAAGAAGTAGCTAGTATGCAATGGATATTTAACGCAAAAGAGTTTGGAAATATCCGTTATACAAGTGGTGTTACTCGGTTCAAGCCTAATAAAGCTGCTAGCCATGCAGGAGGATATTTTAATATTCCTGGCACAAGGTATCTCTTTCGTCACGATTCGATATGGGAGTTTTATGTTTTAGAAACGAATGGTAAAACGTACTCAACAAGACCTCTAGATGGTGTACATAACTATATTGCTAATAGGTGCTTGTTTTTTGTCTTGGAGGGTAGAGAGCCTTCAGAGCCTGTCAGCGGTGGTAGTGAGCTGTTTAGAGAAGAGCTAAAGACAAGTGCTCTCCGATATCATCTGTATCCTGACTTCTCTAAAGTAGTCGAAGATGTATTTGCACAGGCGAAGCAGGAGTGCGAATTAATCAAATTGTTCCTGGATGCAGAAGAAAAAAGAGATTTCGGTTTTCTATCTCGACTCAGCGAGCCTTTACAGTATCCAGATAGCTACTATAGATATAGAGAGAGGATTCAAGAACTAGAGGCTGCAATAGAAGAAAACCCTTCTCTTAACAACCCACCGCCGACTAATATCCCTTTCTAAAGGATGCAACTTCAGGGCTCTTGAAATAAAATACCACAAGCTTGAAAGCACTGATGCGAAGGAGTTTTGGAGTAGTCTATGTGTGCTTCTCCCAGGCGAATGTTTGAATTAGGGCTCTAACTTTAATGAGTTTTCTCTGTTTCAGTCCACGGACTAATCCTTATGGTGTGCTCGTTTCAGCTACTCTTCAATTAGTCTTACACTCAACCATCCAGTGCCTCATAACGTCTAGGAAGCTTTGATAACGCTGCAACGAGACATACTTTGAGATGCTGAATAGCAGGGTACAGAAAGGTCTAAGTTTTGAGAATTTCAAATATATCCTAATGCTTAACAGCGGCTTTCTCTGAGGAGCGTAGTTACAGCGTCGCTACTAATACAGTGTCATAAGCGCGGGAACGCTGCTATACAGGGAACTATACTAGCTATCTTGAACTATTTCTTTGAAAGGATTCAGCTTCTTTCGCGTGCTTGACAAATTTGCGCTATTTCAGGGTTCACCTTTAACCTTATGACATTTTGTGACGACCACTAGGCCTTATAGAAAGGCACCTAGGTCTGACTTTAGTTCTCGAATCTTATTTAACTCTTTTGATATTTCATATACTTGCTGCTCAAATTTTTTCTGATCTGACCGCCAAGCCTCTTTGACCCCCTTCCCTGTCATGCCAATCATTGCTCCTCCCCCTAATCCACCACTTACTAAAATACCGAGAGGCCCTAAAGCAGCAAAAATTAGAGCGGCTTGTGCTGCAGTAAGAGCTGTGCCTAGACCGACTATAGCTGTCGAACTCACAGTTCCTTTTGACGGCTTAAACTTCTGGTGTTTTATGGGTGCAAGATTTAATTCTGCGATCTTGGCCCACGCGACTGCTTTTGAATCGCTCTCAACTAGATGAGTGCAGAGTGCTATGAATATCGCTACTGTTGCACTCTGATAAAAAAATGTGCGCGGTCTATCTTGTTGTAACTGAAAGTAGCATAGCTCGAATGACTCTATAGCTTCTTGTACTTTTGAAGCTCTCAGTTCCTGAGATATGTCGCTTTCCGAAAAACTTTTTTTAAGCTGCGTGACTCCGGTTTTACAGCTTGCAATGGCCTTTGGTTCTACTGTAAATTTGCATGTAAGAGGAACGGATAAGTTTTCTAATGTGTCAAAGAGTTCTTCGAACTTAGTAGAAGCTTTTGATATCTTGGAAGTCTTTTTTTCAGTTCTTAGGATAACTTGAGCAACTCTAACAATTTTTGTGATAGCAGAATTGCTTGAATAGCCACTCAAATCCAAACTTTTTGAATTCTGTATGGAGTTACTACTGCTGCCAATCACTGAGTGATTGTTTGATTTGATTTGTGTTTTTGATTGTTGTGTATTTCTGACTGTTCTCTTGTCTTGGTGCGATGACGCTACTTCTGAGCTAAGTAGCGCATCAATATTTTTGATAGTTTTATTTTTTAAGAGAATGGGTACTTTGCTTGCTTGGCCATTCAAGGCCATCGCAGCTTTACCTAGATTGAACGCGAACTCGATAGATTTGCCATTTCCTAATGCATCGTAAAACCCTACTGAAAAGTCGATTGCAGCTTGATCTCCAATAGCTTGTGACATTCCAATGACAAAAGGTACATGCTCGATAACTGCTTGAGCTTGCACTTGAGAGTAGCAGCCATTGAGAACCACACATTCAAGGCCATTCTTATGAGTGAAAAGTTGGAGAAGCCCAGCTAGACTTTCCCCAGATACAAGTTTTACGTTGCCAATTTCATCTTCAAAACACAGTCCGGCTTGCCCCTCTCCATGTCCTGAAAAATGGACTATTTGTGGTGATTCATCCAATAGCGCTCGCTGTAAATCTAATGTACTGACGGCCCAACGCTCAGAAATATCGAAATCATCTCGCTTCCTAGCTCGTCTCAGGCCTTCTCTAATATTACGAACCTCACGGCCAAGCTGAAGCCGAGAAGTAGGTCTAGGATTGGCCGCAAGAATCAGAATTTTACGCATTGGGTAAGCGAGTGTTATGAGCTTTTAAAGAGATTCTGAAGTAGCGAATCTGCGAGGTAATAAATACAGTTGGGTCACACGGAGATCCGTGTACACACAATGGAGACAGCTTAACTCTTTAGACCTTACTACTAAGTATGGAGGAATATCAGCCCAATCACTGCTGGAGAACTCCAGTAGAATACATATAAATAGTGCCAAAAATCTTCGTTTTTGGGTTAGTACAAATGTTTCAAGTCAGATTTATTCGAAGTGGGTTATTCCAAGCGCATTAGAGTCTCAGCTGATGAATTGAAACCTTTTCTGAACAACCAGGAGCTTATGGATTAATCGTTAGGGCACGGTCAATCCATTTTGTTCTCTTCGAGAACTTTTATTGCCTTGAAAGGCAAGTTTTTTATATCTTCTTCCGGCATGAATTTAGCCCATGCGTATGGAATTATAGAGTTCCATCTAAACCCACTAGATTTACTCAACCTTCCAGGCTTTTCTTCAAGACTTTTAACTAATACCTTAGGTCGAGCAGCTCTGTGTAATTCCTCTGGAAGATTCTGCACCTGTGAAAGCAGTTTAGCTAGTGTTCTACAATCGTCTAATGCTCTATGGGCGTCTACTATCGGTATCCCGTGGGCTATTGCAAGGTTATTGAGACTTAAACTATTGGTATATCTTGATTTCGGATAGCGTACATCTTGGGTATCAATCCAGCCTGTAGGAGGCAGATCAAGTCCCGGTGTTTTCCCACAAAATTCTTTATCGAACGGCGCATTGTGTGCACAAATGTACTTTGCGGATCTTGCCATCTCATTGATAAGCTTCAACACTGATTGATAAGGAAAATCTTCCTTTAAAAGGGCCGAGGATATTCTATTTATTGGCTCTGCAGGGTTGCTGATGTATTCTTTATAGCTGATAGTTGTGCTTGCCTGAGCAAGTATATCTTTACTATCTACCGACCACAAAAGTGCTGCGACCTCTATTAAATAATCCTTTTTTATCTCAAAGCCTGTGGTTTCAGTATCGACTATTAATATTTTCATGTCTTAGCGTACAGAGATTGGACTCAAGATAAATGCTGTCTTCTAGTAAGCCCATGTGTTTTGGCAGAAGAGGGCTATTTCCTCAGGTTGAACAACTTCCTCAGAATCTTCTACTGAACCCACAAGAAGCTTCTGTACATCTAGTGCTTTCTTTAAGTCGTTGCTTGATATCCAGTCGTTCTTCCATAGCTCTAAACTGTCGCCATTAACGATTTTGCAGATAGGCTCATTGCTATTAAAGTTCATCTCTGCTGAGGCCGGTTGTGCTACCCGTTGCAGCCATATTTCGAGGTAGCCATTGTAAGGTATACGTCTCATCTTCCTACGTACTTTATCCCACAGGTCAGATTTATCTTCACTTGGGGCAAGTGCGATTAGATGACTCAGGATAGCAGCTATAGCCGGGAAAGTATTTGGCGAAACGTAGGCAATATCAGTTGCGATCGCGACTTGAACTTCCAGGTCACCCGGGGCTTGCTCTTGACCCGACAAATCTGTGAAAAATTCAAATACCAAACGCCGCAATGCCCCACTGTTTGGGAACTCTTGTCCAAAAGAATGCAGTCGTAGAAGTTGCTTTTGAATCGTCTTAGCGTTTGAGTCCCCCAAATCTTGAAGGTTGATACCAGCTAACTTGTCAGGTTTTAAAGAACCTTCTATAACATTTTTACTCATGAACGTTTTAGAAACACCTAGTTTCATTCCAACTGCTCTTAATTCATCGCTAGCAACTTGGAGCACTTTCTCGGCTTTCTCATCACTATTAGCAAAGATCCTATAGTCGTCGCGATATCTCAGAATGCGAAAGTCATCTAATCCGTTAAGTCTGTGGTCTATCTGCTGGTCAACATAGCCAAGCACAATCTCTGCTAAAAAGTCCATTAGCACAGAACCTTGCGATATTCCATTGGTCTGACCATATCGACCCGCTTGAACATGAGAATCAATTTTGTTTCCAAATAAGCTGTTTCTTCTATTTTGTTTTGCGACTTCTTTACCGTGAATCGCCCAGGGGATGCTGTGTGTATAAAGTGAACCATAACAGTCCGTCACATCAGTGTGTAGAACATGGCTAAATTCAAGCGAGCATCGTAGTGACTGCTGCTCAACCTTTTGCCACCAGTTGAGAATTTGCGATGCTGTATCTGTTTGGTCGTCAACCGACATTACTGGGGCGCTGCAACATTCAACTACGCCATTCTCAAAGTCTGAAAACCGTTGTGTAATGTGCTGCCAGTTATCAGAATCACAAATTACATTCACCAGCGAGACATAGATTGCAGGGTGCATCAGTTCTAACGGTCGCCAAGCGAATCTTCCATCCTTATTTGCAATGAAGCTATAGTTCACATCCTCTAAAGCCATAGGGTTGCTGGCTTTAAAGTCGGTATAGAGTTTGCCATTTAGAACTTGAGCTACCTCAGCCAACATGGGATCAAAGCTGATATAGCTCGGCATGTCGCAGTTAAAGTAACTACTCCCTTTTAAGAAGTGATCTTTAGCTTCCGTGTTTGATAGCTCAACCAGTTTTTTCATTAGCGAATCTTTTCCTAGAAAAGTCTAAAAGACCATGCCTAAACAGCTACATAAGAGCAAATGTATAGTGCAGGGCGTTCACAGCTTTTACATAGCATTTCCTTTTACATCTGACTGGATAGGCAAGCGATGTCTTATTTGTGGCTATACGTAATCCTGACTATGCAGACTATCTATGTGCCAGGGACTATGGTAGTGGCGATTGGTATATTGCTTTCCGATCTAGATCACCTTGAAGGTGGGCGGGTCATTGTGGGGTAGCTCGCCTAGCTAACACTTTGGAACCTACAGGCAGTAATGCTTTGTTTAGAAACGCGGTGTAATCGTGCTCCTACAGAAAAAAAACGGTCGTTATTTTTATAGTTTATAAGTACTACTTAGACTGTCAATGATGTCGTTTTCCAAAACTGTCACCAATGGTGACAGTTTTATAGTGAGCATTTTTCAAAATCCCGATTTTTGCTTGCTTCTCACCCAAATACTGAGAGCCCTCTTGCTGACATGGAGTCTGGCGAACCGCCCGCCAGACTCCATGTCAGCAAGAGGGAATAGTTTTTTGTGTGTACTTGTGAATCTGTAAACTTGTATACAAGTAAATTAGTAGTCGAAAGAACTGGTCAGCATGTACACTCTCTGTCATGAAAACATGTTCACTTGTCGCTAAAAAAGGTGGGGTCGGAAAATCTGCGATCGCAACCAATATTGCCGTCTGTGCAGCGGCTGATGGATACAGTGTTGCTATTATTGACCTCGATCCACAGGCATCAGCTTGTGTCTGGGCTGATGTCAGAGATGCAGATCCAGAAGTTCCTGCCGTCCCCGTGACCAGTATTGCCCCGAGCCGCTTGCACTCTGCTTTGGACAAATGTAGCTCTGCTGGCATTGATTTGACCGTCATTGATACAGCTCCTAGTGCAGACAGTGGTCTGCTAGCTGCTGCTAAAGCTGGTGATCTTTGCCTGCTTCCGAGTAAGCCTGGGTTAGCAGACCTGAGTGCCCTTAGTGATACCGTCGAGTTGCTAAAAAATAGCAAAGCAAAAGGCGCAACTATCCTCAACATGGTTGCTACGAAAGCATTAAAAGTTGAGGGAACTAAAGCTCTTGAAGGATTGGACTTTCCTGTCGTTCCCATCTCGATTTGGCAGCGGGTTGCTTGGGGTCATGCGTACAGCGGGGGATGGGGAGTTATTGAGTACGACTCAAGTGGCAAAGCTGCCAATGAAATGAAGCAGCTATGGACTTGGCTTAAGAAACAACTGGAGATATAAGAATATGGCCCCGAAGAAAAGGCGTTCCCTAGATGCTCAACTGGCTCAACGAATTACGTCGGTGACCAATTCTTCCTCATCATCAGAACAGGTAGAGCCCACAACAGCCTCTCCATCAACCACAAAGCCAAGGGTCAGTAGCCGAACAGGGAAAAAGGCTATTAGTGGCTTCTTCGAGCCTGAAGTATCCAGACAATTGAAGGCACTGGCTGCAATCGAGGGTCGTACTGTTCAAGGAATGATAGGAGAGGCACTCAACCTATTGTTTGAGAAGTATGGAAAAGATGCTATCGCTACTGACGAGTAGATAAGTTATCAAGTCAGAAAGCAAACTCGCCAACAAAGATACAAGTAGATTTGTATACAAGTCTACTTGTGTACTTGAGTACACTTCAAGAGGCGAAAGGTTAGGGCTTTGATTCTTTGGCTTCTAACGCTGCGATTTTCAGCTCCTCAGCTAGAGCCTCAGGACTGGGCAGGGATTTTTGAACAGCTTCCGGCAGGCTATCTTTTAAGCGGTAAGTAGTCACTCCCATCGGTTGTGACATTCCTTTTAGAGAATATTCGACAACCGCCTGGTTTTTATCACCGCACAAGATGATGCCAATCGTTGGGTTATCCGTTTCATCTCGAAGCTGATCATCTACGACATTGACGTAAAAATTTAGCTTCCCTGAGTATTCTGGTCTGAACTCCATAGTTTTAATCTCGATAACTACGTAGCACTTCAACTTGACATGATAAAAAAGTAAGTCGATAAAAAATTCGTCGCCTGATACATCCAGACGATGCTGGTTACCGACGAACGCAAAACCTGTGCCTAACTCAAGCAGAAAGTTTCGCATGTGACCAATAAGGGCCTGTTCGAGATCGCGTTCTTTGTAATTTGGTTCAAGCTGCAAAAACTCTAAGTTGTACTCAGATTTTAAGACTTGCTGTGTAGCCTCCGATGAGTCCTCAGGCAAGGTCTCTCCAAAATTAGTGATCGCCTTGCCTTGTCGAGAGTACAAATTAGTTTCAATTTGCGCGACTAATATACTGCGACTCCAGCCTTCTTTCACAGTCATGTGTGCGTACCAGAGCCGTTCCTCGTAATCACTGAGCTTGTCCAGTAGCGCACAGTTTTGGTACCACGGCATTTGTGCAAGACTTTCCTGCACAACTTTTATGTCGGGATAAGACTCAGCAAAGCTTTTCATATAGCCCAAATTTCTAGGACTAAACCCTTTAGTATTCGGAAATTCTTGTTTAATATCCTGGGAAAGCCTTGAAATGACTTTAGAACCCCATTTTTCTTGGTTCTGACGTTCTAGGATATCGTTACCAATTTCCCAGTACAGAATGATTAATTCCTTATTGACTGACCATGCTGCCTTGATCCTCGCAGACTGAATACGTTCTTTCAGCCGCTTAAAAAAAGCGTCATAGCCTTGAGGAAATAGGGAAGGTTGATGAGCCAATCGTTCGTCTTAATTATAAGTATGCTCCTCGAAATTACTGTAAATTCTGTGACTCCTGCAAGCACTTTTTGTGGTTTCAATTTTGCAGGCAGCTCCTGCAAAATTGAAACCACAGCCTGAAACCCCTTCTCTGACTGAATTTCAATGTTAACTTGTTTGCTTGATTACATGTATACAAGCAAACAAGAAAGCAAAAATACATGAATTCTTGTTTTCAAGTTAACTTGTCATTTTGTCCTCAGGTTTAGCTCTGATACCTATTTGCTTCCTTATATCGGCTCATTCCAAGGTACTAACTCAGACCTTCCAACCAAAAAAGTACACCCGCTTTCACCGCGAATGGTGACCATCTGGCCAACCTCATCCTGAATCACCCAGGGCGTCGGTGACGCCTCCCACCTCCATTTCTCTAATTCCATACGTATCAATGTCTTCTGTGTGGCACACCCCTCCCCATCTAAGTAATTAAACGGGGGGGCTGTGCCATCCTTCTCGGGCTGCTCCCGACAGGCTTTACGCCGTGCCAGTATGGCTAACTTCTGCTCATAGCAAACGGGGTCCAGCTCGTAGATTCTGACCCGATGCCCCTCTCGCCTGGGCTGAGAGCTGACACAAAGGACTCCCATCTGCTCCAGCAGCTGATTAAGCATCTGCGCTGCACTCATCTCAGGACTGACGGTGAAGTTGAGCACCGCCTTAATCTGCGGCGCATAGTTCAAAGCATTTTCCTTAAACGTCGATAGCGACTCCTTATCCCAGTTCTTACCCAGCGCTAAGAACTGGTCAAGCCCCAATCTGACCCGCATCTCCCGCTTGAGTGTGGCATTCGACAAATCCCAAGGCGTATACCCTTGCTGCCACTGCCCTTGCCGTTCCAGTGCTCTAATATCTGCTTCTGCTGCCGTCTCCGGTTCTAGCATCCGCTCTAGGTTCAATATCTGCCCTCGGCTTCTGCCAT
>ERZ1740070.361-NODE-361-length-31881-cov-5.042355_pt1 | contig 31881 bp, 16 predicted proteins | sample MGYA00581734_ERZ1740070 | MGnify/ENA primary metagenome ERZ1740070 (study PRJEB43018, sample SAMN04849744) | marine metagenome | isolation source: floating plastic debris | place: Pacific Ocean | collected 2008-09-01 | study: EMG produced TPA metagenomics assembly...
CCGCCACCGCCACCTCCACCGCCGCCGCCACCTACTGGTGGTGAGCAGGGAGAAGGCGGAGAAGAAGGCGAAGGTGGATCTGAAATCTTCGAGATCGACAACACCAATGCCGTCAACAACCCAACGGTTGTTGAAGCGCCGCTTGAAATAGTCCCAGTGGCGCCAGCGAACGAGCAGCAAGCCAATATCGAATTCGGTTCCGACTTCCCAGGCCTCGTTGAAGCCCCGCTTCTCACAGAGGATCCCTTGCTCGAAGACCCGGTCGCCAGTGGCGGAGACAGCTCGCTTTATAGCTCAGACAACGTCGATGGTGGGACGCCATCTCCGGCTGAAGAAGAAGGATAAGCCGATGAAAAAGCTTGTAACTCTTTGCACCGCCGCGCTTGCTACGGCAGCCGCTTTATGGGCTGCACCTGGAACCACTCAGCAAGCCGGCTCGCTTCCTATCAGCCTGCGTGACGCATTTCCTGTTGGCTCGAACGCTCTGTGCGAAGCGCAAATTCAGCAGCCGGATGCCGGAGCGGGCCTGTTTGACCGCAAATACTCAATCATCTGCCGCGACGCGGCTGCGCCTATCGGAACGATGTGGGTTGTGCGCGGCAAGTACGCTGGCGATGAAGCCGCCAACCGATTTGGCGGACCCGGCGCAAGCTGCACGAGCAGCCAGCGAGGTGAGGTCACCGAAACGCTGGCTGGAGCGCTAAATGGCACGCGCCGACTGACCTGCAGCAACGGTTCTAGCATTATCCGCACTGAGCTGCTGGTTGGTGAAGCCAATGGTCGCACTTACGCAGCAAGCGGACTTTCAGCATACGACAAGGCGCTAGAAATCGGGCTCGCATCGCTCGCTACGGATCAGCTGGTGTCTGGAACGGTTGATATTCCTTTGACGCAAACGACGGATTCGCTCGCCTTTGCGCGTCAACAGGCCGAAGCGATTGCAGCGGATCAGGCGCTCGTCGAGGCCTATCGTCGCAGCAACAGCGGGGAATTTGCGGAAGCAGCGGAGTTTTTCGCAGCCAGCGCCGCAGCGCTTTCCGGCAACAGCAGCGTCGAAGCGCGACTGAACGAAGGCTTATTGCAATCCAACCTCGGCAACTACGCAGAAGCCGCACGCCTGTTCGACCAGACCCGTTCGGATACGCTGGCGAACCCGGTTCTTGCTCGCCTTCAGCGTAATTACGAAGCCATTGACGCTCTGAACCAGGGCAAAACGGACGAGGCGCTTGGCGTTCTTAACACACCGATCGCAAACGAATTTGGAGACCCTGAGGCCCTACGCAATTTGCAGATTGGTCCGTTCATGGCCAGTCGACTGTCGGCGGAAAATCAGCGAGCAGCCGGTTCGGCGATCGCGCTGGGCCTGACCGCGCTGGAGCGCGCGCAATTGCTGGACGGGCAAGGCGATTACCTTCGCGCGACGGCGCTGCGCTTGTTTGGACGCAACGACGAAGCGGCCGTGAACCTTGCGCTTGCCAATTCCAAACTCGCCGAAGTGCGCGAGGGGCGTGTGATCTCAATCATCTGGCTGCGCGCGCAAGTGCTAGGCGAATTAGCCGAAGTGTCGGAGCGCACTGGACAATCGGCGGAGGCGGAACGGCTACACCAGGAAAGCATTGCGTTGCTGGCAACATCTTATCCTGATTCGCCTGCGCTTCAGAGCGCACGGGGACAGCTCGCTGGATTCTACGCACGAAGCGGACGCCGTGACGATGCACTGGGCATATATCGCGAGATCATAGCTGACGCCGAAGGGCGTCCGTTGCCAAGCTTGCGGCGCCTGATGTCCCCGTTCTTCAGTCTTTTGCTGGACGGATCGGATAGCGGTGTTGGCGGCTCGCAGGTGGCTGCGGACATGTTTGGCGCTGGTCAATTGCTTCAGCGCCCGGGTCTCGCGCAAACGCAAGCGGTGCTCGCGCGTGAGCTATCTGGCGGTAATGACGAAGCCGCTTTGCTGTTCCGCAAAACGACCAACATCACCCGCTCGATAGAGAAGCTGCGCGGAACGATACTGCAGATGCAATCCATTGCAGAGATGACGCCTTCTGACGCGGCTTTGCTCGAAGAGCGTCAAACGCGTCTTGAGCAATTGCAAACACAGCAGGCCGAAGTGCTGCAGAAGCTGGCTGAAAACCCGCGCTATCGGGCGGTCACCGGCACATCAATTGATTTGGTTGGCTTGCAGTCGATCCTGCGCAATGACGAGGTTTATGTGAAGCTTGTCACGCTCGAGGAAGAGACCTTTGTGATCTACGCTACCTCGGATGATGCGCTGGCCTATAGAGCCGATATCACTCCGGAGGAATTGGAGTTCACCGTTGATGCGATCCGTGAGACGATTGCCATTGCCGATGGCCCCGAAGTGCTGACGCTGCCGTTCGATATTGAAACCTCTCGCGCGCTGTACCTGCAACTGTTTGGCCCTGTGGCCGAACGTTTGCCGACACACCGTCACATTGTGTTCGAGCCCGATGGCGCGATGCTCAAACTACCGATCAATCTGCTTGTCACCGACGACGCGAGTGTTGAGCGCTATTTGGCGCAGCTCGATGAAGAAGGCGGAGACGAGTATAATTTCGCTGGGACCGCTTGGCTGGGCCGCAACTCTCAGGTCAGCACTTCGGTGTCGCCCGCTGCATTTCGCGAGGTTCGCGCGTCGCGTCCGTCTAGTGGCGCAAAGTCTTACCTGGGACTGGGGCAAAACACACCGATTGGCGATTCAACCGCAAGCAGCAGCCGGACGCGTTCGGCGCTGGCAGGCGGGGAGAATTGCATATGGTCACCCAACATATGGGCTAACCCCATCAAGGCGGACGAATTGTTTGACGCGGCCAATCGCCTTGGGGGTGGCACGACTGTTCTGACACAGGACGAGTTCACCGACACCGCTATTGCTGCGCGTGGTGATCTGGCGGATTATCGTATCTTGCACTTTGCGACGCACGGTTTGGTGACGGCTCCGCAGCCTGAGTGCCCGCCGCGCCCCGCACTTTTGACTTCGTTTGGGGACAGCGATTCCGACGGCCTACTTAGCTTTGCCGAGATCTTTGGTCTGCGTATCGATGCCGACCTTGTGATCCTTTCCGCGTGCGACACGGCGGGTGAAGCGACTGTGGGCGCGACGCGCGAGGCGGGCGTGACTTCGGGCGGCGATTTTGCTCTGGATGGTTTGGTTCGTGCGTTCGTGGGCGCCGGTGGACGCACCGTTCTTGCCAGTCACTGGCCTGTGCCCGACGATTACGACGCTACGAAGCGCCTGATCTCGGGCCTATTCGCAGACGGAAAGCCGGAGACGGCTGGCGCGTTGCGCGAAAGCCAGGTTGGGTTGATGGACGATCCCAAAACCTCGCACCCGTTCTATTGGGCCGCTTTTGCTGTGGTTGGGGATGGTACGATCACTGTAAATCGCTAAAGTGCTTCCCTGATCGGGGTTTGGGAGCGCAATTAGCCAGTGGCAGGGGATGCGAAAAAAGGAGCGGGCACTAGCTCCAAAGGGCGGAGCCGCCCTGGCTTCCTGACCAAAAGCTATCGCAGCGTCAGCGAAGCGGGCGAGATCCAGATCATCGTCGCCGTGATCGTAGTGATCTTCGCTGTGTTTGTGGCGCGTTTCAGCTGGGTTCTACCCAATGGCGAAACGCCCACACCGCTGACGAACGCAGCAGAGCGATCGTTTTATGATTACCGCGCCTATTTTTCAGCCGATTTTGTAGAGCCCGACGACCGCGTCGTGGCGATCGTCTTCACCGACGAGGCGCTCATCCAGCTTGAGAAACGCTCGCCCCTACCGCGCGATGTGATTGCCAGCGCTTTGCGCGCGCTTGATAAGATGAACCCGAAAGCCATCGGGATCGATATTCTGTTCGATCAGCCTCAGACCGAGGACGCGGATCTGATCGATGCCCTGCGCAATATGAAGACTCCGGTCTCGGTTGCTTACGCCAATATAGGCACCAACCAGGACGACATCAAAAAGCAACAGCAAGAATATCTGGAAGAATTCCTTAGCCAACTGAAAGGCAGCAATTCGCACCCTTCTTCCATTCGCCTCGACGCCGCTTTTGGCCAAACGCGCGTATGGCCCAGTATCGAAGAGGAGCTCCCCCCGGTCCTAGGTCGCTCTATGGTGGCTGACTCGGGCGAGTCGGTTGCTTTGTTTGAAGGCTATGAGGGCGCAATTGAATACCGCCGCAGCCTTTATGAGGATCAAAGCCAAAGCGGTGAACTTCAAGAGGGGGATCAAGCCGATGTGTCCCAGCCTCTGTTTACCGGGCTTGATGTATCTTTGTTTGTTGATCCCGATCCGGAATTCGTCTTGCCGTTTTTGGCTGAGCAGATTGAAGGCAAGTATGTCCTGATCGGCGCGGAACTGGTCGATGTCGACCGCAAGGAAGTGACCTTCACCTCGATTGATGGGGTGGAACCGGCCGGGATTTATGTCAACGCCGAAATGATCTCGCAAATCCTTGACGGCAACGCGTTGACACAGATCCCGGAAAGCGTGGTCTGGCTCCTGGCTATCCTAATAGTTCTGAGCGCGGTGGTGGTTGCGCTCTTGGAATGGCCCGCACGCCGGTTGGTGCCACTGTTGGTGCTGCTGTTCGCGTTGCTGTTGGGCGCGCCGGTGGTCTTGCACATCTACAACTACGACACCTACCAACTGCCCGCTGTGGGCTGGCTAGTCGGCTGGGTCCTGGCATTCACCGCGATGACCACCGTTGCGCGCTCAGCCGGAGCCAGACAACGTTCCTTCGCTCAAAGCGCGTTGGGCAAGTACATCCCAGCCGACATCGCCCAGCAGATTATCGATCAACCCGAATTGCTTTCCCTAGGCGGCGAAAAGCGCGAGATTTACGTGCTGTTTAGCGATCTGGAAGGCTTCACCAAGATGAGCCATGCGATTGAACCGGAGATGGTCGCAAAGCTCTTGAACCGATATCTTGAGCTGCTGAGCGGCGTCATTCTCGATCACGGCGGCGTGATCGATAAGTATGTTGGCGATGCGGTTGTGGCGTTCTGGGGCGCGCCGATATCGCGGCCGGACGACGCAGAGCGCGCCGCCAAGGCAGGCTATGCGATCTGGCAGGCGGGTGAGGACTTTCGCCAAGAGGTGGCAGAGATGGACCCCACCTTGCCCCGGATCGGGAAGACCCGCGTTGGTCTGCATTTCGGCGAAGCGGTCGTCGGCAATTTTGGCGGGGATACCCGCATTCAGTACACGGCTCTCGGCGATAGCATGAACACCGCTGCCCGTTTGGAAAGCGCAAACAAAACGCTCAAATCCAGCGTCATGGGCAGTCGCGAGTTTGCCGAGGGTTCGGATCTAGACTGGTGGAGGCCTATGGGAAGAATTGTGCTTTCAGGCCGGTCCAGCCCTGTCGAAATCATGGAACCTGCGCCGGATTTTCCGGCGGACGACCGCCAGAAGCTGTTCGAAGCCGCCGCGATTGCGCCCAAGGATGCGGTTAAGGCTCAGGCAATTGTGGATGAGCTAATCAAGAAGCATCCCGAAGACACCGCTTTGGTTCATCTCAAGGAACGCTACGGTCAACTTTCGGAAGGGGGAGCGTATGTCATGGGTTCAAAATAAGTCTCGTATTCTCAGTCTTGGCGTTGCCGGTGCTTTGGCGTGCGGCGTGATTGGCGCGGTTCCGGCAGCAGCGGAGGACGCTCTGATCGTCAAGTCAACGGTGGTCGATTACAAAGTAGGAACAAAGGTCAAGGAAGCGGACAAGATCACGCTTGAAGCCGGCGATGTTGTGACGGTTTTGACCCGTCGCGGGACCCGGACAATGCGGGGGCCCGGCACCTTTGTCGTTGGTGCCAACCCGAAAAGCAATCGGGCGCGCTTTGCCGATCTCACCCGCCAACGCGCCGCCTTGCGGACCGTCACTGGCGGCGTGCGCAGCGCCGGCCCAGACGAAGAGACCGGTCGACCGGTGAATCCCAATCTCTATTATATTGACGTTGAACGGTCGGGGAATGTGTGTCTGCGCGACCGCAGCGAGCTTTTGCTCTGGCGGCCCTATAACGCCACATCCGCGACCTACACTTTGAGCGAGACCTCAGATGAAGCTGGTGCACAGATCCTCTCACTCACCATTCCCTTCGCCGAAAGGAAGAGCTTCACGACCGTGGACGGCGAACGTTTTCGGGTCGAAGATGGGGCGAGCTACACAATTTCGAATGCGCAAGCGGCGAGTGTGACCGCCATCACGGTAATTGATCTTGGGGCGGATATTAAGACCGCAGACGCACTGGCAGAGGCGCTTTATCAGAAGGGTTGTATGGCCCAGTTTGAATTGCTCACCGATCGCTTGGCGTCAGGGAGCTAGGGCTCTCTGTTGCGCAAAGGCCCCGACTGAAGGGGAAGGGCGCAAAATTCGGCCCAGAATTGGGCCAAAACGGGATGAAGTCGTGTTTGCGCAAGACAGGCCCGGTGTCAGGTGGCATCTGGTCATCCATATCCACGCGCGGTACGTAAATGCGTAAGCTGCGCTTACAAACTGGCTTATTGGGGAAGCATCGTATGGTTTCGGGCACGTTCAAGAAACAGATGATCCGCGCGGCTTGCGCCAGCACAACGGCTGTTGGTCTTTCGCTCGGCGTGGCGGGGCCTGCGGTGGCGGCACCCGCCGTTGTCGTCAAGTCGTCTGCTCAGGAATATCCGGTTGGATCCAAAGTCGATGATGCGGGTTCAATCACACTTAAAAGCGGTGACAGTGTCACGGTGCTTACCAAGAAAGGCACGCGCACCATGAAGGGGCCTGGCACGTTCCAGGTCGGTGCGCAGCCAAAATCGAACCGGGCGCGATTTGCCAACCTGCCCCGCACACGAGCGGCCAGCCGAACCGCTACGGGTGCCGTGCGCAGCGCCGCTGTAGAGACGACCGCGCGTCCGATGAGCCCTAATCTCTACTACGTGGATGTCGCGAAATCAGGCACGATGTGCCTATACAACCTCGAGCAAGTGCGTCTGTGGCGTCCTTTCAACGAAGGCATCGTTACCTACACCGTTTCAGATCCGGCCTCGGACATGAGCGTCGATGTCACCTTCGATGATGGGGAAAGCGTGGCTCCGCTTGATCCTGCGTTGATGGCGCTGCGCGAAGGCAGAGCCTATACCATCGCAGGCCCGGAAGGGTCTGATCCCGCGACGATCACTTTTGCAAATCTGGGACAACAGATCCGCAATCCCAGCGATTTAGCGACGGCCCTTGTTGATAAGGGTTGCATGGATCAGGTGACGCTGATGGGCGAAAAGCTCTGAAGCGGGTGCAAGCTGAATTCAGGCGCTAACCCAAGACCTCTTTCAAGAGAGGATTGGGGAAACGACGCTGGATCGAAACGGCCCAGAAAATCTCGTGCAAATCCTCTAGGCGGTGCAATTCGACAAGCGTGCCCGCCTCAAGCTCGTCACGGACAACGATTGGCGGGACGACCGCAATCCCGAGGTTGGCGCGCGTTAACAACCGCAGCATCGCCATATCATCCGCCTCGGCCGCGATGCGCGGTACGATGCCTCGTCGGTCCAAAGACAGCCGATCGAGAAGTGCATCAAATCCCGCTCGTAAGCTGGTCTCCGGCGTTGGCAGGATTAGCGGATGCGCTCGGATCAAGTCCTCAATTGAATGCCCTGTCTGCGATTTACTGGAGCTGAGCACTGAACTCAGCATAGCGCGATCCGGTGATCCGATAAGGCTTACCGGTGCATCATCGAGCCGCTTAACAAGATAGGGGCTCGCTGCGTCGCGTGCGGGGCTTAGATTGGTCAGCACCACATCGAGGCTTAGCCCTTCAAGCGCCCGAAGAAGATCGTCCTGGGTGCCCGAACGTAGAACCACTTCGACATCCGATCGTCCAAGCAAAGGTTCTAAGAAACGGAGCTGAAAGTTGCGCGAAAGCGTCGCCAGCGCGCCTACACGTAAGACCCGTCGCTGTTCTTCAGCCAGATTAAGTGTCGCCGTAAGGTGATCGGCGGTGCGAAAGATATCGTCGGCATGGTCCAGCGCTATGCGTCCGGCCTCGGTGATCTCCAAGTTGCGCCCGCGCCGCTCAAAGAGATCATGGCCGAGGGCCGCTTCAAGGGATTTGATCTGAGTGGACACCGCGCTTTGCGACAAATTGAGCGCGCGCGCCGCGCCTGTTAGTGTGCCTTCGCGAGCGACCGCCCGAAACAAGCGTAGGTGATGAAGATTGAGCGTCGACATTGTTCTATATTAACTAACGATAGCGGAAATAATATGTAATTATTTTCAAAGAGGGGCCGCGTTAGGGGTGTTCAACAATTAGCTCAGATCCCTGGAGCCATCCGAATGCTTGTTGCCCCCTCCTTGTCCTTTCTTGGGCCGCTTATCTTATTGCTGATTGCTCTGTTGGCCTCTTTTCGCCTCGGTCGACGTCCCGGTGTAATTCCGCGCCTTTCTGAATTTGCCGCGCTGCTTGCTCTCGCGCTGACGGGGGGAGGAATGGTTCAAGTCATCCTCGGCGCAGCGCACGGGATCGGCACTATGGATAGAACGGTCCTGTTCGCTTTGCGCGCGGATCTGGTCAGCGCAACCATGGCCTTGTTGATCGGTTTTATCGGCTGGATCGTCATGCGCTACAGCCGGACTTACCTCGATGGCGAGGCGCGCGAGGGTTCTTTTCACGCGTTGATGCTGACGACGCTGGCCTCTGTTCTGGTGTTCGCACAGGCAGGGAGCCTGCCCACTCTTGCTCTCGCAACCTTCGCGGTTGGTCTTACTCTAAAGCGGCTGCTGTTGTTCTATCCCGATCGCGCCGAGGCGCAGCGCGCGGCGACCAAGTTTGCGCTTGTCTGGCATGCGGGCGATGCGATCCTTATCGCGGCGACGGGCCTTCTCTTTGCGCAGTTTGGTACGCTTGAGCTCAGTGCGCTGGCTGAAGCGGCCGATAGTGAAGGACTTGGCGTAATGGGCAATATCGCCGTCGCGCTGATTGTGGCGGCCGCTGCGCTGAAGACGGCTTCGTTTCCACTTCACGGCTGGCTCACCGAAGTGATGGAGGCACCGACACCCGTTTCTGCGCGGCTGCACGCTGGGATTATCAACTCGGGAGGCGTCCTGCTTATCGCGAACGCCGGGCTTGTTCAGCATAGTCCCGGTGCCATGGCTGCTTTGGTCATGGTTGGCGGGTTGACGGCCCTATTTGGCGCGGCGGTTATGCTTACGCAGAGCGCTGTCAAGACTTCGCTTGCTTGGTCGACGGTCTCGCAAATGGGCTTTATGATCCTCCAATGCGGGCTTGGTTTGTGGACGCTCGCGCTGCTACACATCCTCGCGCACTCGCTTTATAAAGCGCACGCCTTTCTTTCCTCGGGCGGAGCGGTCGAAGAGGTCGCAAAGGTGCGCCGGCCAGGGCCGGTTGCCGCGCCGAGTGTCAAAAAGGTGCTGAATTCCTTTGCGCTCGCCATTACACTCTACGTAGGGATTGCGGCGCTGTTCACGCTGGGCTTTGGTCCCAAGACCCCGCAAGCGCTGGCCATGGGCACGATCCTGATCTTTGGTGTTGCCTATATGGTGGCTCAAGGCCTCGCCGACCTTGCTCCGCGCCAACTGACCCGCCGTTTGGTTGCTTCATCGATCATCGCCGCCATCGCTTACTTCAGCTTTCAAGTTCTGGCTCAGGCGATCTGGGGTCCGATCCTTCCAACTGCACCCACTCCGGGCCCGCTCGAATGGGCGCTGATCGTGATCGCCGTGATCTCGTTTGGCCTCGTTGCTTTTGCTCAAGCGCTGTTTCCGCTGTGGGCGCATCACCCCTCAACCTCTGGGCTCAGAGTGCATCTTGCCAACGGTTTGTACCTCAACGCTCTGCTTGACCGCGCGATTGGCGGCTTCGCAGCCACCAAAAGCAACGCGCGTTAAGCGCGGCCAGGAGATACAACTATGTTCCTCAACCAAACGCAAATCACCCCCGCGCGGATGTCGGAAGTTCTCTCTGCTGCAGAGAACGCCGCTCGTGCCATTCCGCCGGCGTTTCCTCTGGACGCAACCGTCGCGGTGAACCCGTTTCTGGGCCAAACCGGTGAAGACCTCGCCACCGCGTCGGCGCGATTGTCGCGCGTGGCCGGTACGCGGATCACGCAGACCGGTGAGGCCTATGGTGCCGCTATTCGCGAGGGCCGGATCGCGGATGTCGACTTGGAAGCCGCGCTGGAAGCCAACGCATCGCCGCTGAAACACACAAGCGTAGCGGCGCTCAAGCTGGCCGCTTCGGCGCTGGCCGATCACGCGCCTGCGCCTGCCTTGCCAACGATTGCGGATCTTGCCGCGCAAGCGAGCGGCATCGACTGGCCGTCGGTGATTGACAAGACTTTTGGCCTGTGGGCAGCCGGGCATTTTGATCGCGGCCAGGCCTTGTGGTCGCCAACGCCCGGCGCGCAGGCTTTCACTGCATGGCGCGCGTGGGCTTCGCATGATCTTACGCCAGAGGTAGCCGGGCTTACGGGCTTTTGCGCGCATGTTGCCGCCGCGCCCGACACAACCGAGCGCGCAATCCTTTTTGCATCCGACAAACTGGGTCTCGAAAGCGAAGCGGCGCAGACAGCCTTCCACCGCCTCTATATGAGCCTTGGTGGCTGGGCGCAGCACGCACGCTGGATTTTGTGGCAGGCCGAACTGGCCGGAGAGAACGATCAGACCATTGCTGATCTTCTTGCGATCCGCCTGATCTGGGAGGAAGCGCTGCTGGAGAAGTATCCTGAAGTGGCGCCCCAATGGACGGACACATTGGCCGGTCACGCCTCCCCCGTCGAACCCACGCAAGATCAGGTGACACTCGCTATCTTGCAGGACGCGGCGGATCGCGCGCATCAGCGCCGTCTGACGGTAGCCTTGGACGGGATTGACGCCGTGGATGGGCGCCCCGAGCTGCAAGCCGCCTTTTGCATTGATGTGCGCTCGGAAGTCTTCCGTCGCGCGCTTGAAAGTGTCGACAACGGGATTGAGACGATCGGTTTTGCCGGCTTCTTTGGCTTGCCCATTGCGCACCGTCCGCATGGCAGCGATCTAATCCAGAACCGGCTACCCGTTCTTTTGAAGGCAGGGATGAACACGACGGGCGAGGGCGATCCCCAGACCGACGAAGACTCCCGAATACGGGCCCGCACCGCGCGCGCGTTTGGGCGCTTCAAGCAAGCCGCCGTGTCGTCCTTCGCTTTTGTGGAGAGCATGGGGCCGTTTTACGCGGTAAAGCTGGTCAAAGACGCGTTGGGGATCGGCAAGGGCCAGACCTGGGACGCTAAGAAGGCAGAACCCATGCCATCGGTTATCGGCGGTCTTTCAACCAAGATGAAGGTGGATACTGCTGCAACTGTGCTGGGCGCGATGAGCATGCGTGCCAATTTCGGTAAGGTTGTCCTGCTGCTGGGCCACGGAGGCAACGTAACCAACAACCCCCATGAAAGCGCGTATCACTGCGGCGCGTGCGGAGGGCATGCGGGCGATGTGTCCGCGCGGGTCTTGGCCGGCATGCTCAACGATCCTGAAACGCGCGAGGGATTGAAACAGCGCGGTCTTCATGTGCCCGATGACACAGTCTTCATTGCTGGATTGCACGACACCACCACCGACGCGATCACCTTGTACGACGAGGACGTTGATACTCTCGATCACGATATGCGGTTGGTTCGCGAGCGCTTGGAGGAAGCCAAGTGGATTGCCAGAGCCGAACGCGCGCCGCGTCTGCCCGGAGCGAAGTGGCAAAGCCTCGACGTGCGCGCCACCAACTGGGCCGAAACGCGTCCGGAATGGGGCTTAGCGGGCTGCGGCGCCTTTATCGCTGCACCTCGCGCTGCAACCGCAGGCAAGGACTTGGGAGGACGCGCGTTTCTGCATTCCTATGACTGGCAGGGCGATGAAGGCTTCGGCGTGCTTGAACTGATCCTTACAGCGCCCGTGGTCGTCGCCAGCTGGATCTCGCTTCAGTACTATGGCTCGTCCGTCTCGCCTGAGATCTTTGGCGGGGGCAACAAACTCATTCACAACGTCGTTGGAGGCATTGGTGTTATCGAAGGCAACAGTGGACGTTTGCGCGCGGGCCTTCCTTGGCAGGGCGTTCATGATGGCGAGCAATTGATGCACGAGCCGCTGCGTTTGTCGGTCATGATCGAGGCGCCGCGTGAGGCCATTCTTGATGTTCTGGAGCGGCATCCAGGTGTGCGTGAGCTTTTTGACAATGGCTGGCTGCACCTCTTCACCCTGAAGCATGGGCGCGTCGATGCGCGTTACATCCCCGGTCTTGCCTTCGAGAACGAAGCGCCGCGCGAGGCCATGGCGGCCTGATCCGTTAGCAAGGAGGCTGGCCGAGGGGTCGGGCCAGCCTCTTTGTCGCCAGCCTCGCGATTGAGGCTCTCTAAAACCTACTAAGTGAATGGCAAATCCGCGACCTTCAGTTACGAAGTTTCGCTTGCTTGGATATTACCGCGCCTTAGTGCGTTTCGATGTGATACCTAATATCGCATCTTCAGCGCCCAAATCGTGGCCCCTGTTGACCCGCAGCATTAAGCTGACCGGCGCCGTTTTCGGATCACTCGTGTTAGTCGGCTGTGTTTCGATGGCACCGGCGCGAGAAACGCCCGCTCAAGTCATAGAAATCCCGCAAAAATTTGAAGGGACCAGTAACGGCGCTGAGACCGTGGACTACGCCCCGCTCAATTGGTGGAGTGCGTTTGAAGATCCAGTGCTCGATGGTCTTGTCCAAAGGGCGCTGAAGCGCAACCTGGACGTCGCGGAAAGCGCGGCCCGATTGCGGCAGGTGTCCGCCCAAGCGCGCCTCTCGCGCGCCGCCTTACTGCCACAGGCCAATGTCTCCGGTAACGCCAGCGACACCAGCACGCCTATTGATGGCTTGGCCTTTGGTGATCTGGCGGGGGGCTCACCCATAACCCGGATCGACAACGAGGCCTACACTCTCAATCTTGGCGCTTCGTACGAATTGGATCTGTTTGGCCGCAATCGCGATGATTTTCGCGCCACGCGGCAAGACGCCATTGCAAGCGCTGCTGATTTCAAGACGGTGCAACTGTCGGCCGCTGCAGAGACGACCTCGGCCTATTTCGATTACGTCGATGCGGTGCGCCAGATTGCTTTGACCGAGCGGACAATTGACGCGCTGCGTGATCGCGCCAACCGCACTGATGAACGGTTTGAACGTGGCCTCGCAGACTCCTTGGAGCGGTATCAGATCCGTCAGGACCTGCGCTCGACCGAGGCGTCCTTGCCGCAATTGCGCTCGGGACTGGTTGCGACGAAATCGCGCCTTGCTTTGCTGCTAGGCGCGTATCCGAGCGAATTGGACGAAGCGCTCAGCCAGCCGCTGCGTCCCCGGCTCGTGTTCGAGGATGTGCCTGCTGGCTTGCCGATCGATCTTTTGTCCCAGCGCCCAGACGTCGCGGCCAATTACGAACGATTGGAAGCGGCGCGTTTGCGAATTGGCGCGCGCCGCGCAGACCGGTTCCCCACTCTGACTCTCACCCCCTCGATTGGGACGCAAGCGGGCGATCCGGGAGGCGCGTTCGATTTCGCCAATAACTGGGCGTCGTCGCTCGTAGCCGCGATTACGGCTCCCCTCTTTGATGGCGGGCGAATAAAGGCCAACATCGCCGCAGCCCGCGCGCAATACGACCAACAAGCCGCCGCCTACGCGCGCAGTGTCATCAGCGCTTTTGGTGAAGTGGAAAGCGCGCTTGCGGATTACGACGAACAGCGGGCGCGTTATGCGCGGATCGCCGCCCAACTGGATGAGGCTCGCGGATCGCGTGATCTGCAGAGTCGGAGATTTGAGGCGGGCACAGGCAGCTATTTAGCCTATCTCGCCGCGCTGAGGACTGTGTACGCGGTTGAGGCCAATCTGTCGGGCGCGGCGCGCGCGACGGCTTTGGCGCGCCTTGGTGTGCACCGCGCGCTTGGTGGCGATTGGACGGAAGAGGCTGAGCCCGATCCTATCGAGATGCGCCGAGCCAAATCAACCGAGTCTGACCAAGGAGGCGCTTCGTGAGCCGCCAGCTTCTATATTCGCTGCTCTTCCTGCTCGGAGGCACGTTGATTGCGGCGTTTCTGATTTGGCTTCGGCCCGAGCCGGTGGAGGTGGAGCGCGTCCAATCGGTGCCGCTTGTTAATGTGGTGCCTTTGAAAGAGGCTTCGGGCGCGATCCCAGTGCTTGGTTCAGGCACTGTGCAAGCGCGCGATGAAGTACGCGTGGCGGCGGAGGTCTCCGGACGACTAACTTACGTGAACCCGCGTTTTCGTGAAGGCGGAGTAATTGCCAAAGGTGCGACCCTTATTCGGATTGATCAGAGCGACTACGTTAATCAGGTGCGTGTGGCGCAGGCGGACGTCGCCGCACAGGGTGTGGCTGTGCTTGAGGCTGAAGAAGAGGTCGCGATCGCGGGCGAAGAGCTTTCGCGGTTTGCAGAGCGTGAAAGGATGGCGAAGGCGTTGGGGGCACAAGGAAGCCAGATCCTTCCGCCCAAAGCGATGGAAGAATTCGCAGCCCAGATCAAAGCCGGACCTACAGAGGCGGAGGGCGACGCGGTGTCAAATCGGTTGGCGACGCGGGAGCCCCAGCTTGAAAGCGCTATGGCTCAACGTGAGCGGGCCGAGGCCAACCTGGCTGACGCCAAGCTGCGCTTGGGCCGCACCGAAGTGCGCGCGCCGTTTGGCGGTTTAGTACGTGAAGAAACCGCCGCGGTCGGTCAGTTGGTGCAGCCCGGAGAGTCTCTGGGGTCGCTGGTATCGACTGGCGCGTACGAAGTCCGGGTGTCGCTCACGGCGGATGAAGCCGCTCTGATCCCCGGCCTGCTAAGTCCTTCGTCCGGGCGCGTCGCGGCCACTGTCACCTACACCTATGGCGGCAAAACCTATCGTTGGCCCGCGTTTGTCGACCGCGCCAACGCAATACTCGACGCGGCAACGCGCAATATCGAGGTCTATGTCCGCGTGCCTTCGCCGCGGACGGGTGGCCGAGCCGTTGATGCGGGTGAACAAGGCAAAGCGCCGCCTCTGCTGCTTGGTGCGTTTGTGAACATGGCAATCACTGGAGCCAGTCTTGATAGCTACGCCGAAGTGCCTGCCGACGCGGTTCGGCCCGGAAATGAAATCTGGGTAGCGCGCGAGGGCGCTTTGCACATCATCCCGGTTCGCGTGATCCAGCGCAGTGACGAGGTGGCCTATATTGTATCGCCCGATCTGGCTGGCGGTGGCGGTGTCATAACCAGCAGCTTAACGGCGCCAATTGAAGGTATGCCTCTGCGTGTGGCGACGGCCGGTGCAGGCGAAGCGAGCGAATGAGCAGCGAAGCGCCTCCCGGTCCGCAGGCCCCCAAGGCGCGGCCCGGCGATCGCGCGCGCGACCGGCGCGGCGTCATCGCCTTTATGGCGCGCAATGGGGTGGCCTCGAACCTGTTGATGATCGCGATGATCATTGCCGGCTTCGTCGCCTTCGGACGGATCGTGCAAGAGGTCTTTCCCGACGCAAGCCTTGAGACCATTCAGGTCAGCGTCGACTATCCCGGCGCAACCCCGGCTGAGATTGAACAATCCATCGTCCAACGTGTCGAAGAAGCGGTCGAGGCGATCGAAGGCGTCGACAAAATCACCGCCACCGCGAGAGAAGGCAAAGGCACGGTCAACGTCGAGCTGGAAGAAGGCACCGACATTTCCAAAGCGCTGGACGAGGTAAAGTCGGAAGTCGATCAGATCCAGACCTTCCCCGCCGAAGCCGATGAGCCTGATATTCGCGAAATTACCACGCGATCGGTGGTCCTGCGCATTGCGCTGTTCGGCGACATTTCCGAACGTTCGTTGAAAGAGACGGCCTTCGCGCTTGAAGATCAGATCGCCGCTTTGGACGAGGTCTCCTACGTCGAGACCAGCGCTGTGCGCGATTATCAGATCTTCGTTGACGTACCGCAGGATCGATTGCGCGCGCTCGGTCTTTCGTTACCGGACATTGCCCGAATTGTGGGCCAGTCCAGCCTTGATAGTTCAGCCGGCTCGCTCGACACCCCGACCGAGGAAGTGCGCCTACGCACGGTAGGCCAGAATTACGACCAAGCCGATTTTGAGGACATCATTGTTGTAAGTTCAGGTGAAGGAGATCTGCTGCGCCTTGGCGATATCGCAACCATTACTGACGGATTTGAAGACAAGGACTTGATCGCGCGCTTCAATGACAAGCCCGTCGCTTTCGTAGACGTCTACCGCACATCGGATGAGCGTGTTCTGGACGTGGCTGCCGCGGTCAAGGCCTACATGCAGGACAGCTATGTTCCTCCGCCCGGCGTGGAATTCGCGATCTGGAACGATCAATCGCAAATCCTCGATGATCGGTATCGCTTGCTGCTGCGCAACGCTGGCTTTGGCTTGATCCTCGTTCTGGTGGCGCTGACCCTGTTCCTTGACTTGCGGCTGGCTTTCTGGAGCGCGGTGGGGATCGGGGCGACCTTCACAGGCGCGGTGTTTATTCTCGATGCGATCGGGTCGAGCATCAACATGTTCTCGCTTTTCGGTTTCATTCTGGCGCTGGGCCTCGTGGTCGATGACGCGGTGGTGGTTGGCGAGAACATCTACGCCGAGCGCGAGAATGGTCGCACCGGCGTAGGGGCTGCCATTGCCGGGGCGCAGCGTGTGCGCACGCCGGTTATCTTTGCGGTGCTGACCAGCATGGCCTCGGTCCTCCCCGTCCTTGCCACCGGCGGTGTGATTGGCAAGATCACGCAGGATGTGCCGCTGGTTGTGGTCGCTGTTCTGGCGCTCAGCCTTGTCGAAGCGCTGCTTGTCTTGCCGCATCACCTGTCGAGCTTGCCCGCTGGGGCCCATGCGGGCAATCAGATCACGGCCTTCTTTGAGCGTGTTCAGGGCGCTGTTGACCGCCGGTTCAAGAGCTTTGTCGAAGGCCCTCTCAACACCGCGCTCAATTTCTCGGTCAAAGCACCTGGAGTGGTAATTTCGGCGGCGGCTGCGCTGCTGATCGTAATGGCCTCTCTGGTGCCCGCCGGGATAATCAAGGTTTCCTTCTTCCCCGATATCGAGGGCGATGTGATTTCCGCCACGGTCGAACTGCCCGCCGGGTCGACTGTGGAGCGCACCGCCAAAGTCGCGGCAAAAATTCGCGAAGCTGGCGATCGCGCCCTCGACCGTTATCGCACCGAAGAAGAACGCGAGGCCGGCGCGCCGCCTTTCTTCGTAGAAGCGATTTACACCACCGTGGGCCAACGCGCGACCGGGCAGGGCGGTCCGGGAGGCACACGCACACAATCCTCGCCCACGCTTGCCGATGTGCAAATCGCGCTGATGACAGGAAGTGAGCGGCCTGTGAGCGCGCGCGAAATTCAGGAGGTCTGGCGCGAGGAAGTGGGCGACCTGCCCGAGGTGCGCTCGTTCACGATCACGTCGGACGACATCAACTTTGGCGCCGCGATCAACGTGCAAATTTCTCTCGCTGATGAAGAGGCTCTTGAAGAGGCGCGCAAACGCGTGATGGCGGGCATCGCCCGGATCAACGGCGCATTCGATATCGAAAGCGATCAGGACGCAGGGCTGCGCGAGATCGAGCTACGGCTTAGGCCCGATGCGCGCACGTTGGGTCTGACGCTTGAGGATCTTGCCGGACAAGTGCGCGCCGCGTTCTTTGGCGCCGAAGCGGTGCGGGTGCAGCGTGGGCGCCAGGATGTCAGAGTGTATGTGCGCCTGCCCGAAGAAGAGCGCAATTCTATTGCCGATATCGAGAGGCTCCGCGTGCGCGTGCCAGGTGGCGGTTTTACGTCGCTGACAGCGGTCGCCGAGGCGAGCTTTACCGAAGCGCCCGCCACAATCCGGCGCGAAGACGGACGGCGTGCGGTGACGATTTCGGCGGATGTGGACGACAGCGCGGTCACGTCTACGGAAGCCACGGGGTTTATCGAGGAAGAAATTCTGCCGCCGATTATCGCTGACTACCCATCGTTGCAGTATAAGTTTGGCGGCGAGCAAGAAGAGCAGCGCGAATCCTTCGCTGGGCTAGGCGGTGCTTTTGGCGTTGCGCTGATCGTGATCTACGCGCTGCTTGCGATCCCTTTCCGATCCTACACTCAGCCGCTGGTGATCATGTCGGCTATCCCGTTCGGTATGGTTGGAGGGTTGTTCGCGCACCTTTTGTTGGGACTAGAACTGGGCATTCTCTCGGTGTTCGGTTTTGTGAGCCTCGCAGGCGTTATCATCAACGGCAGCCTGGTGATGATCGACTTTTTCAACGAGAATATTGCGATCGGGATGAAAGAGGATGAGGCGATTGTTGATGCGGCCAAATCGCGCTTTCGCCCGATCATGTTGACCGCGGTCACGACTTTCTTGGGTGTCGCGCCGATCACGTTCGAAACCAGTCGCCAAGCCCAGTTCCTTATCCCGATGGCTGCCAGCTTAGGCTTTGGTGTGCTGATCGGTACCGCGCTGTTGATGCTGGTCATTCCCTCCCTCGCGATCGTGCACTTCCGAGCGCGCCGCGCGGTGGCCGCGCTTTATCGCGGCGAGCTCGACGATCCAGAAAGCGAAGCCAGTCCGGCTCCTGCGGAATGAGCGTGCCTGAACACTGCAGGGTCGCTCAGGCGTCTAAGGGTTGAGCGGCATTGCTTAACCGGGGTGCGCGCGTTTATCCTTGAAGTTGCAGCCAGGCGGCGCTTGGCGATGACTAGGGAAACACGCAAGCATGATCGTCAAGATTGCCGCCTTTACCGAGGAAGAACGGATCGCCAAAATATCCGGCATGCTCGATCAATTGGAGTGGCGAGACGGCCGCGAGACGGCTGGCGCGGTTGCCAAAAAGGTTAAACGTAATCTCCAAGCTGTGGCAACGGACGAGGCTGGCAAAGCCATCCGGGCCGAACTGGGTCCTTTGATTGCCGATAACAGAGTCGTCCGAGCCGCGGCTCGCCCTCGGCGCATATCGGCGCTGATGATCAGCAAGACCGCTGATGGAGGCCATTACGGCCCGCATGTCGATAACGCGCTTATGGGTAAGGGCCAAAATCGACTGCGGACCGACATTTCGTTTACGCTCTTTCTGAGCAATTCGGAGGACTACGAAGGTGGCGAGCTGGTGCTCCACACAGCGGGCCTGACACAAGATGTGAAAGGCGATTGGGGCCAGCTTGTCCTCTATCCCTCGACATCGATCCACGAAGTTAAGCCAGTCACCAAAGGTGCGCGGGTCGTATGCGTGGGTTGGATAGAAAGCCTGATAGCCGATTCCACGCAGCGCGAATTGCTGTTCGACCTTGAGAATTTGCGCACCAGCCTTCGCCAAAAAATGGATCATCAGTCTCCCGAATTGCTGACGCTAGATAAGTCGATGTCCAATTTGGTGCGCATGTGGAGCCAAACTTGAACGCGATTGATGCAAGCACCGCAACACTACGGCGGGACAACTCAGCCTCGCCGGGTAAATCTTTGCAAAGAAGCCAATTCAAGGTTGCATAGCCGGCGTACAATTGTGAGAAAGCAGAGGGTCGTGAAAAAGAGTCGAGCCTTTTGGCTTGGAATGACGGGACTTTACAATTGTCCTCTGTGAGCCTTTGTTAGAACCAGCGGGTTGTTTGCAAAGACAAGCGATTGAAAAGGGCCAGAAGTGGCTCTGCTCAGCGACAAGGCCAGGCTTTTCTGGCTGGTTGGGGAGACGCTGTTGCGGCGTTTTTGATTGTAGGCGACGTTTAGAGCGACGGCATCTCGTGGGGGTAAGAGATGACACTAAGAGCAAAGCCGGCGGGGGCCGGATCGACTACAAGTCAGCCGGAGTTGACCGGAGTGTCCGCGTTGCGCGGGGCTCGAGGGTCGCTGGCTTTTTGCCTTGTCTTGTGTCTCGCGGTGTTTTTTCCCGCAGCCAGCGCCAACAGCAATTCCATGTCGTCTTCGGCGCGCTATGAAGGTGTTGCCACTTGCGCGGGTTCGACGTGCCACGGGCGCGCTGAAGGCAACGGCGCGGTTGTGCGGCAGGACGAGATTTCAACTTGGCAGTCGCCTTCATCGCAAAGCGGGGCGCACAGTCGCGCTTACGCGGTCCTCGCGGGTAAGCGGGGTCAGCAGATCGCTAACAGCCTTGGCCTTGGTCCCGCCACGCAAGCCGCTGATTGCTTGGGGTGCCACGCGACCTTTGCGCCTAAAGGACAGCGCGGTCCGCGTTTTACCCTTTCTGAAGGGGTAAGCTGTGAGAGTTGTCATGGTGCCGCTGAGAACTGGCTTGCGTCGCACTACGCGCGCCCGGCGACCCACGCCTCCAATGTAGCCGACGGGCTGATCCCGCTGGATCAACCTCAGGTGCGTGCAAACAACTGTCTAGACTGCCATTACGGGTCAAAGAACCGTGGGCAGTTTGTTACGCACGCGATGATGGCAGCAGGGCATCCGCGCGTGTCGTTTGAGCTCGATCTGTTTAGCTCGCTTCAGCAGCACCATGACGAGGATGACGATTATCGCTCTCGCAAGGGTCGTATGAATTCTGTCCGTTTCTGGGCCGTGGGGCAGGCTGAAGCGGTCAAGCGCTCCACGGGATTGTTCACTGATCCCACCTACGGGATGGAGGGCGCGTTTCCGCAATTCTATTTCTACGATTGCCATTCGTGCCACCGCGAGATCCAGGATTCCGATCAACGCCGCTTGAGCTTTGAGGAAAATCCAGCCCGCCCGATCCCGTTCGGCAATCCGCCGTTCAACGATGAAAACATCATCATGCTTTCGGCGGTGGCCAAGGCACTGGTTCCCGCGCAAGCTGACAGTTTCCTCTCCGCCAGCCGCGATTTTCATAAAGCTATGGGCGGTGCATCAGGCAATGAAGCGCGTGCGGCGGCAATGGCCTTGTCCCGGCGCGCCGGGGCCTTGTCGAACGCGCTCAGTCAGCGCGCCTACGCAAACGCAGACGCCTTCAAGGTCATCGACATGATTTCCGGGCGAGCGACCAACGCACGCTTCACCGATTACTCAGGCTCAGTGCAGGCGGTGATGGCGATTGACACCCTGCTCAACGCGCTTGTGCGCCAGGGCCGCGTGACCGTGGCAGCGGCGGCGGGCATCCGCGCTAATATTAACAAGGCCTATCAAGCGGTGGAAGAACCGAACGCCTACAGCCCGGCGCAATTCCGCGTGGCGCTGGCCTCGGCATCGACAGCTATCGGAAGGCTTCGCTAAACGATGCGGGGGGGATGGAAAAGCTGGGCGGCGGCAGGGGTGATGGCCCCTGTCCTTATCCTGACGGCGTGCGGCGGGGGCGAAAGCGGCCCACAGCCCAGCGCCGGTGGGCCTGGCTCTGGCAATCCACCGCCTGCCCCACCTCCGCCTCCGCCCCCTGTAACGGGCGGTGTGTTCTCGGTGCCCGCTCAGGAAAACCTCTCTGTCGCCGACGTGCAGCAAGTGATTGCGCAAGCCGCAGCCCAAGCGGACGCGCAAGGTGTCGCGGCAACGATCGCGGTGGTTGACCGCGTTGGGAACGTGCTTGGCGTTTTTCGTATGCCCGGCGCGGTGATGACCGCGCAGGTCAGCGAAGCGCCCAATGGCGACAACATTGATATCCAAGGGCTTAACGTGCCCAGCGAAGCCGCCGCCATCGCGAAAGCGATCACCGGGGCCTATTTGTCCAGCGGTGGAAACGCCTTCACCACTCGTACAGCCAGCCAGATCGTACAAGAGCACTTTCCGCCCGCGCCAACCACGGTGGGGCTGGAAAGCGGCCCGCTGTTTGGCGTTCAGTTCAGCCAACTTCCGTGTTCGGATCTTGCCGCACGCGCGAGCGACGGGATGATCGGTCCACAACGCTCGCCACTGGGGCTCGCGGCGGATTCGGGCGGCTTCCCGCTTTACAAGAATGGCGTCGTCGTGGGCGGGGTGGGTGTGCTGGCGGAAGGCGAATACAGCTTCGATCCCAATTCGAATGATATCGATAATGACATCGATGAAATCATCGCGCTGGCGGGCACAGTCGGGCTTGAAGCGCCGATCTCAATTCGCGCTGAACGGATCGCAGCGGATGGAACCTCACTGCGTTTCTCAGACGCGGATTTCAATCAAGTGGGCAATGTTGCCGGGGCAAGTTTCACCAGCACCGCAGGCGAGTTGGTCGAAGTGCGCGGCTATTTTGATGGCGCGGCTCTTCGTGCTGGAACCGCTTACGGGACCGAGGCATCGGGTATCCGGCCTTCGACTTCGGACGAATTTGCCATTTCCGATGCCTTTGTCCTGACAGATGGTGCGGGCTCCAACCGCTTCCCGATCCGAGCCGGAACCGATGACGATGTCGGCCCGGCGATCACCGCTGATGAAGCGCGCGTCATTCTTGAAGAGGCGTTCACCGTGATGAGCCGCGCGCGAGCTCAAATCCGGCGTCCGCTCGATAGCCGCGCTCAGGTTACGATCAGTCTGGTCGACACGCGCGGACGTATCCTGGGGATAGTGCGCTCGCCGGATGCGCCGATTTTCGGCACCGACGTAAGCTTGCAGAAGGCGCGGACAGCGAGCTTTTTTTCCGGAGCATTCGCGGGTGACGAACTCACAGCAGCGGGACCCACTTTTGAGCAGTTCGTGATTGATAAGCGCGCCTTGTTGCAGGATCAGACCGCGCTCACCGGCCAGTTTGCCTTTTCGGACCGAGCTGGCGGAAACCTCTCGCGGCCTTATTTTCCCGATGGCGAAGTGGGGCGCCCACACGGCCCTCTCTCGCGCCCTATTGCGCAGTTCAATCCGTTTTCAACAGGGCTCCAATCCGCGCTTGTCCTCGGCAATCTGGGACAGCATTTGCAGTTTGTAACGAACCAGCGAGACGACGATACGCCGCGCGGCTGTTCGACTTTGCCGCCAACCGCATCGGGCGGCACGCGGCTGGATAACGGAATTCAGATTTTCCCCGGCTCCGTCCCGGTTTACCGCGGCAATCAGCTTATCGGCGGGCTTGGTGTTTCCGGCGACGGGATCGACCAGGACGACATGATCAGCTTTCTGGGCACCCACAATGCGGGTGTCCGGTTGGGCACTGGTCTGGGCAACGCGCCGCCCGATATTCGCGCCGATCGCATACTCGTGCCGGTTGGCACGCGTGAGGTGCGCCTGCGCTATATCAACTGTCCGTTCGCGCCGTTCCTCGATACGGACGACCAAAACGTGTGTGAGGGGTTGTAGCTATGGGCTTGCTCTCGCTTTCTCCCGTATTGGCTCCGCTTGCGCTTTCGGCACAAGCTGCGCCTCCTCCGGACGCGCCCAAGGATGAGGTGCCCGCGCCCGCTGAACAGCCGACGCGTGAGGGGCTTAACACCACACAGAAAACCGAAGCCGAGCCCATTGATGCCGAAATCATCAATGGTCGCGAACGGCCAGGCTTCAATTCCGAACTGCCCGATGCCATCGATCAGTTCAACGAGGGAGCGGTGCGCGCTCCCCCGCCGCAAGCGTTTCCGGTTGATCAGGTGCCGATCCCTGATCGCTGGCGTTTGATTCAGGGGCTTGGACTGGTCGAGGAAGACCTTCTCGACCCGTACAATCAGAACACTTACAAGGGCGACCGCCCGATCAATCGAGAGAAAGTTCCTTGGCTCCCGATCAAGGGTGACGACTGGTTCTTTGTCGCCAACCTGATCTCAGACACGGTCTACGAGCCGCGCACTTTTCCTATTCCCGTAGGTATCCAGACCACCGAGGATCCGGACCGGCTGGATGTGTTCGGCAATGATTTCAGCAATGTGTTTTCGCAGACTTTCATTGCGGGCTTTGCGCTGTTGAAGGGCAGCACCGCGTATAAGCCGCCCAGCATCGAATACCGGCTGACGCTTGCCTACAACGTCAACTACGTAACGGTGCCCGAGCGGCGCGTGCTGTTTGTTGAGCCATCCAAAGGCACCACACGCCTCGATCATTTCATGGGCGTGCAGGAAGCCTTCGTCGACTATCACTTCACCGCGCTTGACAACGACCGGTTCGATTTTGTCTCGATCCGCGCCGGGATCCAGCCCTTCCAGGCCGATTTCCGGGGTTTCCTGTTTCAGGATCAGCAGCTGGGCGTTCGCCTGTTCGGCAACCGTGACAACAACCGTCTGCAGTTCAATCTTGCAGCGTTTTGGCGGCTTGAGAAAGACACGAACTCAGGGCTCAATTCGATCGTGCAATCCCCGCGCGATGATTTTGTACTGTTCGCCAACGTGTATCGCCAGGATTTCCTGGTACCGGCGCTAACCAGTCAGTTTACGGTCGCCTACAACCGCAACCGCGAAGCCGATGACATCGAAATTGACGATAACGGCTTTCCGGTGCGTCCCGCCTTGCTGGGGACGCTGCGCGGGCGCGAATACGATGTCTTCTATCTGGGCTATAATGTCGATGGCCGCATAGGACGGATCAACGTGACCGGCAGCGCCTATTGGGCGCTTGGCGAAGATCGCAACAACTTCTTCACCGACCGACCGGCCGATATCAACGCGACCTTCTTTGCTGGTGAGCTTAGCTACGACAAGGATTGGATGCGCTTTCGTCTGTCTGGCCTCTACGCTAGCGGCGATGATGATCCGTTTGACGATGTCGAAGGCGGCTTTGACGCGATCTTTGAAAACCCGGTCTTTGCCGGCGCAGACACGTCGTATTGGATCCGCCAAACGATACCCTTTGCAGGCGGTGGTCGCGCGGTCGCGCTCAACAACCGCAACGGTATCCTGAATTCGCTGCGCCCGTCGAAAGAACAGGGCCAGTCGAACTTCAACAACCCGGGCACCATGTTGATCGGCGCGGGCTTCGACTTCGATCTGTCGCCTGAATTTCGGCTTACCGGTAACGCCAACCATTTGTGGTTTGAGAACACCGCAACCTTGCAGAACCTGCGCATCGAAGGCTCTATCCCGCGCGAGATCGGCTATGATCTCTCAATCTCGGCGATCTGGCGGCCTAAAGCGACGCAGAACATCGTCACGCGCCTTTCCGCGGCGACCCTGGTGGCGGGCGATGGCTTTAAAGACCTGTTCGACAATCTGGGCAACCAGAACGAGTTTTTCTCAATCCTCGCTAACGTGACGTTGACCTACTGATGACGAAACCGATGCATCTCGCCCGCCTTGCGCAACTGTTTCTCGCCATCGCGTTTGTGGCGCTGGGGCTCGCCTTTGCGCTGCCCAACGCGCAGGCAGCAGACAAAGTCAAGAAGGTCTATCGCGATTACGCCGCCATGGGCGTGCTGGCCGAGCCTGCGCCCGCGAACCAGTCTGTGGCCGAGATGGATCGCAAGTCGGAAGGGTGTCTGACCTGTCATATCAAAACAGACGCGCCCACCATGCACACAACGCCAGCGGTTCGTCTGGGCTGCACCGATTGCCATGGCGGCAACCCGGCCATACCCGGCAACTCCGATCTGCCGCACGACCACGCGGAATACGTGGCCGCGCGCGACAAGGCGCACGTCCTGCCGACGCAGCCTGACAGCTGGCATTTCCCCTCGTCCGCGAACCCCAAGCGGTCTTACGCGCTGCTTAATCAGGAAGCGCCTGAGTTCGTGAAGTTCGTGAACCCGTCTGATTACCGCGTCGCGCGCGAGGCTTGCGGCAACTGCCACATTCAGGCGATCGAAGCCGCGGAACGCTCGATCATGGCGACGGGCGCGATGCTGTGGGGCGGGGCGTCTTACAACAACGGAATTCTGCCGTTTAAAAACTACCTGTTGGGTGAGGCCTACACCCGCAACGGGCAGGCCGCGAAAATCAGCTCGGTCGGTTATGGCAAGGATGGTGCGCTGTCTGACAAACAGAAAAATCGCGGCGTTCTGGCTGATCTCTATCCACTGCCAACATGGCATGTGATCCCGCCCGGCGACATCTTCCGTGTGTTTGAGCGCGGCGGTCGCACGATCAACTCGCAATTCCCGGAAATCGGTCTGCCCAACCCAACGGGGCGTATCCAGATTTTGGAAGAGCCTGGCCGCCCGGACCTTAAGCAATCCAACCGGGGCCCCGCGACTGGCCTTCGCGTCGCGATCCCCGCTCTCAACATCCATAAGACCCGCCTCAACGACCCGTTCACCTGGTTCATGGGCACCAACGATCAACCGGGTGACTATCGCCATTCGGGCTGCGCGGCGTGCCATGTGGTTTACGCCAACGATCGCGAGCCGCGCCATTCACTGATCTACGCCAAGTATGGGCGCGACGGCCAGACGATCACAGTCGATCCAACTATCGCCGACAAGTACGAAAAGGACCATTACGGTCACGACGATGGTCATGGCGGCGACCATGCGGATGACCACAAGGCTGACAAAGTCGCGGGGAACTTCCTGCCCGACGTCTATCCGCCCAAATCTCCCACGGGCCACGCGCCCGCTCCGGCCAGCGGGCACGCCGGCGTCAAACAGCCCGGTGTGAAGTATGACGCCGAACCCGCGCTTGATGCGGCGGGCGGCTACAAAAACGAAGAAGATGGTCTTCTCAATTCAAAGGGCAAGCCCAAGGAGAAAGGCCACCCGCTTCAGCACGTCTTCACCCGGAGCATCCCAACCTCGCAGTGCATGAACTGTCACATGCACCAGCCCAACATCTTCCTGAACAGCTATCTTGGCTACACGATGTGGGACTACGAAAGCGATGCGCCGCATATGTGGCCATCGAAGCAGAAGTACCCGACCGCGGCTGAGGTGCGCAAAGTTATCAAGCGCAACCCCGAAGGCGCAGCGCCGCGTGGTAAATGGGCGGATCTCGATTTCCTGCGCAACGTCTATGATCTCAACGAAGATCTCAATGACACGCAGTTTGCCGACTATCACGGTCACGGGTGGAACTTCCGAGGGATTTTCAAGCGCGACCGTGCGGGCAACCTGCTCGACGCTGACGGCAACATCGTTAACAACGATGATCCCGAGAAGTGGCGCCGTAAGGGCGAGGGCAAATTTGTCGAGCCGGGCACCAACCCCGGCAAAGCGGTCCACATGATGTCGATCCACGCCGAGGTTGGCATGCAGTGCGCCGACTGTCACTTTGAGCAGGACACGCACGGCAACGGTCTTATCTACGGCGAGGTCGCGAACGCGATTGAGATCGGGTGCAAGGATTGCCACGGCACGCCCGACGCGTACCCCACCTTGCGCACCAGCGGCCCGGCCGCGCCCGAGAAAGGGCACAACCTTGCCTTGCTGCGCAACCCGGATGGCCAACGCCGGTTTGAGTGGGTCGAACGCGAGGACGGCAGCCGCAAGTTGATCCAGCGCTCCATCGTCGATCCCAAGCTTGAATGGGAGATGAGCCTAGTCAAAGACTCCGTTGATCCCGAAACGCCGCAATTCAACGCAAAGGCTGCGCGCGCCAAGCTGATGAGCAAATATGGTGCGGAAACCGGCAAGTATGAGTTTGGCGTTGGCATTTCCGAAGAGGACCGCGCACACCGCGATCCGGACATGGCTTGCTTTACCTGCCACTTATCCTGGACCACCAGCTGTGGCGGGTGCCACTTGCCGATTGAGGCGAACTGGAAAACCGAAAGCCACAAATATGAGGGCGGCAAGACGCGCAATTTTGCGACCTACAACCCGCAGGTTGCGCGCGATCAGATGTTCCAGCTGGGTAAGCACCAGACCACCAAGGGTAAGCAAGTGGCGCCCGTGCGTTCGTCATCGGCGCTAGTGCTGACGTCGACCAATATCAACCGCGAACGCATTTATGTGCAGCAGCCGCCGATCAGCGGTATCGGGTTTTCGAGCCAGGCTTTTGCGCCGCACTTCCCGCACACCGTGCGTTTGACGGAGACGAAGACCTGTTCGGACTGCCACCTCGCGCAAGCTGAAGACAACAACGCAATCATGGCGCAGCTGCTGCTGCTCGGGACGAATTTTGTGAACTTCGTTGGCCTGCACGCCTTTACCGGCCTTGAAGGCGGGATCAGCGCGGTGCGCGTGACCGAATTTGAAGAGCCGCAAGCGGTGCTGGGATCGTACCTGCACAAATACGCCTATCCCGACTACTACACCATGCATGTCGAGCGGAACGGTCGCGAGCTTAAGAAATGGGTGCGCGGCAAGAGCCTCGACAAGGGTCTTTCGGGCGAGACAAAGGCGTTCGAGGAATTCGTCAACATCCACGAGGGCACGCGTGACAAGGTCGGCTGTTTGCAGCTGCGCGGCGAATATCTGTTCGTGGCGGAAGGCAAAGGCGGCTTCCAAGCCTATGACGTCGCTTCGATCGGCAACAAGGGTGTGTCGGAACGCATTATCAGCGCGCCGTTCTCTCCCTTTGGGCACGACACGCACATCAAGACCAAGAACGCGACCTGTATGGCGCTGGCGACCAACCAGCCCATCGCACCAACGCGTTCGACGCCCGAACTGCGCGAGCTGAACCAGGAGCAAGCCTTCCTGCCGATCTACAACTACGCCGCCATCACCGACGCGGAAGAAGGACTGATCCTCGTTGACGTCAACACGCTGGCCGATGGCGAGTTTCGCAACAACTTCTTTGAGCGGTTTGAATACGCCGATGGTTCGGATGCGTGGAACCCCGATGGGGTTCTGACCGGAGCGCGTCACATTCATCTGGCGGGCGAGATCGCCTATATCACCGCCGACGCAGGCCTCGTGGTGGTCGATCTGGCTGATCCGGCCACGCCTAAAGTGGCGGCGGTGCGCGCGCTTAACGATGCGCGGGCGAGCGCGATCCAGTTCCGCTATCTCTGGGTCACGGACGCCGAAGGTGTGAAACTGTTTGATGTGACCGACCTTCGCAACCCGATCGCGCGGCCGGAAGCGACGGTTCCGCTCGCCGATGCCAAGCGGCTCTATATTGCGCGCACCTACGCCTATGTCGCGGCCAAGCAGGACGGCCTTGTCATTGTGGATGTGACCAATCCGCTCGCACCGCGTGTGCAGGAGAAGGTGACTTTGGACGGCGCGCTCAATGACGCGGAGGACGTTATCATCGGCTCCACCAACGCGTCACTCTTCGCCTATGTCGCGGATGGTCGGAACGGCCTTAAGGTCCTGCAACTGACCAGCCCGGACAGCCAGCGTAACTTCTACGGCTTCAGCCCGCCGCCTCGCCCGGAATTGATCGCCTTTGCCAAGACACCCACACCGGCTGTTGCGCTTTCCAAGGGGCTCGACCGCGACCGTGCAGTGGACGAGACCGGAGGGCAGATGGCGATCTTTGGGCGACTGGGATCACGGCCCTTTACCCGCAGTGAGATGGAGAAGCTGTTCCTCACCCGCTCGGGCGCGCCATGGAAGGTTTCGGATAAGGTCGACATGAACCGTTGGGTCGGTCGCAAGCCCGCGGGACCCATGAACGCCCGCCGCCGTGAGGGTGAGCCTAAGCCTGCCGCTGGCGCGCAATAGCAGTGCCGCGCTGCCCTTTAGTTGATGAAAGGCATGCGAGAGACTGAGGGAAGGGTGTGTACAAGCGCGCCGTTCGCGGCCGTGTTGGAAATTAAATTTCCTACACGGCTAAGCCGCGTGAAGCCTTAAGAGCCGCCGTGCGGCCGTCTCTCGCGCTCCAGGCCTTCCATCATCGGGACAAGGTTTTCGGTGTACACCGCAAGACGCGTCCAATCGCCCACTGGCTGGAAGTGCGTGACAAGCTTGCCGTCTTTCCAGCGATGCAGCGCATAGGCAGGCGGTTCGCCATCGACGATGCCGCGCCCGTCCGCCTTGTGAAAATCAACCGGGCGCAGATCCAGCGACACCGCCGGCGCGACAGCCGGCGTCACCGCGACGGGGATCGTCTCAAACACCGAAGCGACTGGGCGGTGCAAGTGCCCGCACACAATGCCGACAATCTGTTCGTGCCCTTTGATCGCGGCCGCAAAGCGCGCGAGCCAAGCCTCGTCCGGGCGCGGATCCATCCAACCAATGCCCGCCACAATCGGCGGGTGGTGCATCATGATCAAAGTGGGCGTAGCCGGATGCGCGGCCAGTTCGCTGTCCAGCCAATCGGCGCGACCCTCACAAAAAGCGCCGCCGTGCCGTCCGTGCTGGAGCGTATCAAGACACACGATCCGGAGGCTGCCCACATCGAGCGCGTATTGCACGTAAGGCTTGCCTTGCAGCGTGGTCATGGTCGGGCAATCGGGGAAGGCTGCCAGCAGATTGGTGCGATTGTCGTGATTGCCCGTCATTACATGAACGGGAAAATTGCAGCGCGACAGCGGCCCCTTGATCCGTTCGTAGCTGTCCGGTCGCCCCTTGTCGGCGACATCGCCGGTCAGGATCAGAAGATCGGGCTGCACATGCTGATCAAGCAGGTGGTCAATCGCCATGCAAAAGCGCAGGAAATTGAATTCCTCATCGCCCGCCTCAGGCTCAAACCCGACATGCGTGTCGGTGATCTGGGCAATCAGCACGCCTTTATCCGCGGTGGCCATAGTCGCGTCCTCTCACAACGCTAGTCTTTCAGCATTGCAGAGATGGATGCAATAGAATCCGTGGCTTTGCGGTCGGTCCCGCCCGGCATCCCTTCAGGAGTGGACTGCAGGATCGGGTGATCGCCCGGCCATGGCGTCGTGGGTGTGTGATAGCCGTGGCACATCGCGCACGAGGAAGGCACGATTTCTTCGGTGGCGATAGCCGTGGCCCCTTCATGGCAGTCCTGGCAACTGGCGAGATCAGGCAGCAGCAGATCCGTCGCGACTTTCGATGTCGTGGCTTCGTGACAGTCGGTGCACTTTTCATCCTCATGCGCTTCGTGGCTGAAGAAGCCGTGCTGCATGTAGCGATCCGGCAAGTTCACTGGGATCAGATCGGGGCGCCCATCCGTCGTCGCGGGTAGGTGGCAATCGCCGCACGTGCCGCCGGGCAAGAGAGCGCGGTTGATCGCGATCAGCGACGCGGTGGGGCGGCCAAAGTTGATCGAATAGGCGCCGCCACGGGCGAATTGCCCGGGACGCGCGCGCCCGGTCACCACGGCGCGTTTGGGCCCTTTGCCCATCGTGGCCAGATCTTCCATCAGATCGCCAACATCGCCGTGGCGAAGCGAAGTAAAGCCGCCGCTGGCGTCGCGCCCGGCGACAAGGCTGTGGCACGCCTCGCATGAGGGTTCCATCTCAATCGGTTTGAAGCCGATCTTCTCGGCGTCCAGTTCGTGGCAGTTGGAGCATTCGAGCGGCTCGCCATATTCCTCAAGGCTGATCGCCATTCGCGCCACCCCGCCTTGCGCATCCATGTGCACATCGTGCGGGAAGATCAGGCCGCTCTTTTCCTCAATAGCTTTGTCGAGGCTGACGCGCACCGGGTCCTTTTGGCCGTAGGCGGTGTAGAAGGTGGGACGAAATTGCGGGTGTTTCTGCCCGAAATCATCCGCGTTGCCGAACGCCACATCGGTCAGGCGCGTATCAAGATCCTGGTGGCATTCAGCGCAGAATTCTTCGGTGGCGGCCTCGAGACGCACATTGCCTTCGTGTTCCAGATGGCACGAGGTGCACGATCCTGGCCCTTCATTGCCCAAAGTTTCAGCCACGGCCCATTGCCAGGCTTCGCCAGCGGGCAGGGGAGCCATGCCTTTGGCGAGGCGCGGCTTCTTGGCGTGATCGCCCAGCTCTTCATGGCAGGTCAGGCAGGTTTCGTCTTGCACGGTGACAAAGGGCGTCGCGTGGCAAGCTTCGCAATTGTCCTCCAGATCATGGTGCGCAAGGCTGAGCGCGCCCGAACTCCACGAGCTGTCAAAGCTGACCTGATCCACAACGGGCGGCGCGCCGGAGGCGGCGACATAGTCCGCCCCTTCCAGCGAGGTGTCGCGGGTCAGGTGGCTGACTATGGGTACAGCGAGCAGCAGCAAAAGGATCGCCAGCGATCCGGTCCACGCCATCGTGCGCTTTGACGGCAGCGCGCTGGCCAGCGCGAACCCGGCGGTGGGTTCACAGGCAGCGCCGGCATATGTAACCAGCGACTGGCTGATAAGGAT
>ERZ1740070.364-NODE-364-length-31782-cov-7.660731_pt1 | contig 31782 bp, 33 predicted proteins | sample MGYA00581734_ERZ1740070 | MGnify/ENA primary metagenome ERZ1740070 (study PRJEB43018, sample SAMN04849744) | marine metagenome | isolation source: floating plastic debris | place: Pacific Ocean | collected 2008-09-01 | study: EMG produced TPA metagenomics assembly...
AGTGCAAACCAATTCTGCAAGAGCAATAGCTGCGTCTGCACTAGTCCGCTCTGTCCTGCAACGCGGACCTGCATGGCCTTCTATTCCAACGGCTGCTTTCAAAAAGGCGATCGAGGGCTGCCTATGGGCACCGTAGATCCTTCGTTTCCGTAGGATGATCAGGACCGCAGAGTAGAACAGCCCTGGACGACTGGCCGAATTGCCTACGACGCAGCGCGAAATCACGCGATCGAAACATGAACATGAGCTGCACACGACGCCACGCAAATATCGGAAATCGCGTCACAATCGCCACCATCCATCATGGGCGCGACAGACAGGCGGGAGGACATGGTTTTCTGCGCGTTCAAAGTTCAGACACGTGTTTGGGTTGAATTAAGCTACCGTTCGCATATCGCGTCATGCGCCGAAACGCGAGGCCCGTTGTTCAGTCTGGTGTTGCGGCTGCGAGATGGGTGCGGACACGTCGTCTGTGCTTTGGTTGGTCTAAGTCACAAAGCATCAGCTGGTTCGCTCGACCAGGCTGTCCCTTAGCGCGTCTCCGCAAAGATTGATCGCCAAAACACATGTGGCCACTGCCATGCCCGGCCAGATCATTTGCAAGGGTGTCGATCTAAGATGAATGCGCGCGTCAAGAAGCATGGTGCCCCATTCTGGCATAGGAGGCTGCACGCCAAATCCGAGAAAGCCGAGCGCCGAAATCCCCAAGATCGCGCGCGCGAACATACCTGTCCACACAACGATCAAGGACGGCACCAAGGCAGGAACAAAATGCCAGCGCGCAACGGCAAGCGGCGACATGCCAGCAAGCTGAGCCTGAACGACGTAGCCGCGGCTTTTCAAAGAAAGGCCAATGCCTCTGGCGACACGGGCGTATCGCATCCAACTTGTGATGCTCAGTGCAAATACAAGACTACCGGTGCCTGCCCCAAGCAAACCAGCGATGACCACTGCGGCAACCAACTCTGGGAATGCCAAAAAGGTGTCCGTGGTGCGCATGACGATCCAGTCGACCAACTTGCCGCCCTGCGCCGCGGCGAGGCCAACAAGCGTGCCGATGCACAGCCCGATCAGCGAAATCAGGAAGGCCAGCCCAAGCGACCATCGCGCACCGTAAAGAAGTCTGGATAAGATATCTCGTCCAAGAGCGTCCGTCCCCAATGGGAATTCAGCCGACGGTCCGCTGAGCCTGTTTGGTATGTTGATCGCCGTTGGATCATAGGGCGCAAACATCGGGCCGAAAACGGCCAGGGCAATAAAGCAGACGGCGAGAACAAGGACACTACGCATCGTGCTCTCCAATTCGTGGATCAAGCACGCGATAAAAGATGTCGATCAGCAGGTTAATGACCACAAACAAAAGTGCCGTCAGGAGGACAACCGCCTGCACCTGAGGAAAGTCCCTGGCAAAGATCGCACTCACCAGAAAATCGCCCAAGCCGGGGCGTCCAAAAATGACCTCAACCACCACCACGCCTTCCAGCAAAAACGCAAGCTCGAGCCCAAAGACGGTGACAACCGGAATGGCAGCGTGTGGCGCTACATGATCACGAGATACATGTGCCTCATTGATCCCGCGCCGCCGGAACGCCGGTAAGAAGCCCTGCCCGCGCGCCTCTAGAAGCCCCGAGCGAATGATCCTTGTTAGCGATGCAGCTACCCCTAGGCCCAGTGTCAGCGCTGGCAGTATGATATGCGTGGGAGATCGCGCACCCATGGCAGGCAACCAGCCCAATTGCACCGCGAACAAAAGGATCAGCAGCAATCCAAGCCAGAACTGCGGGATCGCCACCCCAAGCGAGGCGATGCCAACAGCAAAACGATCTAACACGCTGCCCTGATTGCGCGCGGCCAGCACCGCAAGCGGCACAGCAATGGCCAAACCGATGGCCAGACCAGTCAGAGCCAGAGGCACCGTGTACCCGATTGCGTTCGCCATATCGGGCCAAACCTCGCGCCCCGTGACAGAGGAATTGCCAAAGTCCCCGACAAGGAGCGGCCCGATCCAGTCTTTGAACGCCGACCAAAACCCGGCATCCAGCCCTACTTCCGCACGCACCTGGTCAACGACATCGGCGGACACGACAGTTGCAAAGCGCGCCTGTGCAATAGCCATTGCGGGGTCACCGGGGGCGAACCAAAGCAGGACAAAAGTAAGGACGGCGGCGCCTGTCACCACGACGGATGCGCGCAAGATGAGCCCAAGAACTGCGAGCATCATGCGGCTATCTCCAATCCGCCCAGCGCAATGGCCGCATCGCGTAGCGTACGCCCGTAATCTGTGCAGGGCGCTGCAACAAATGCGCTGGAGTCACCGCTTTCTTCAATGCGTCCGCGTCTCAGAACGGCAACATCGTCGGAATACGCGCAGGCGTATCCAAGATCATGCGTGACGATCAAAGACGCAAAACCCTCTTCAGCTTGCAAGTCTGCGATCAGTTTCGCGGTGTGTTTTTGCGTGACAGCATCCAACGCGGAAAGTGGCTCATCAAATAGAATAAGCGGCGGCGCATCGATCAGCGCGCGCAGAATCCCGACACGTTGTGCTTGCCCGATTGAGACCTCTCCGGGTTTCCGGTCAAGCAAATCCGTTGGGAGTTCGAGGCCTTTGCAAAGGCGTGACAGCCGATCGTCCGGCACATTCGCTCTGCGTGCAACGAGGGGTTCCATCACGGACCTCCGAAGCGTGAGGGCCGGATTGAAGGCGGCACGCGGTTCCTGCATGACAAGCGCTGGTCGGCAGGATCGGACAGGCGCGCCCGACCACGTCAAGCTGCCTTTTGAAGGGGTGAGCAAGCCAAGTATTGCTGCAATCAAAGTGGACTTTCCGGCCCCGCTTTCCCCAACAACGGCTAGTGTTTTGCCCGCCTCGATGGACAGCGAGATGTCCGCAAGCGCCAGCGTTTTACCGCGATTGACTGAGACTCTATCCACACTCAGCATGGAAGTTCGATCCAACTTCTGTGTGCGGACAGTGCCTTTGCGGCCTTCGATGATGGCCGCTCAAGAAGGTCCGTGGTCGATGCGTGCTCCACAAGCTGACCGGCATCCATCACCATCAGGTGAGATACCCGCTTTGCGGCCAATCCAAGGTCATGGGTTATGAGGATCATTGCCGTTTGACCGCCCGCGAGAAACTGGTCCAACAGGTCCATACTGTCGGCAGCGACAACCGGATCCAGCGCAGATGTCGGTTCATCGAGAACGATCAGGTCCGGTTTTCCGAGCAAAGCCATGGCAATAACAAAGCGTTGCTGCATCCCCCGGCTCCAGCCCCAAGGCCGTTTTCGCAGATCCCCGTGTTCAATTTTGAGCGCAGCAAAAAGCTGTTGCCGCCGGTCTTTGTCATGCGGCAACCCCAAGGCGGTTTCCGCTTCCCGCCAGTGAAATGCCATCGAACGCAGGGGATCGAGTGCTTCATCAGGGCTTTGTGGGACATGCGATACGGTATGTCGTTGAGACTGCAAATCATCGATCAAGGCATGCCCAAGCGTAGACTTGCCGGACCCGGAAGACCCGACAAGACCCAAGCGCGCGCCAGGATCGATATCAAGTGATGTGGGATGAAGGATAATCCGGCCCGACCGCTGCGCAGTCAGGCCGGACACGGACATTGTCATTCTGTGAACTTCGTCTCGTGGGTGACCCAGTATGTCTCTGTCGGGTGCACTGCGTAACCTGTCAAACCTGGCTTTGCGACATTCACTTGGGACACGTGGAACACCGGGATCAACGCGCCATCCGACGCAATGAGCTCTTGAACCTGATCGTAGATCTCGGCCCGCTTTTCGTGTTCGAAGTTAGCACGACCGGCCTCTAACAGAGTGTCCATCTCAGGATTTGAATACCGGCCTGAATTCGAGCCTCCGTCAGACTTGAGCAAGGTTTCCAACACGCCGCCGGGATCGCCCTGAGGGGTCATGACCCAAGCTTGCAGGAACATGTCTGCGTTGCCTGCCGCAATCTCGTCGGTCATGGCGCCCCATTCTCCGACGCGCACGGTCGATTTGATACCAATCGCTTGCAGGAACGCTTGCGTCAGTTCTGCTGTCGGCGACAAGGGCGCACGCCCTGTATAGGTGACGATGTCGATCTCAAGCGGTTCACCGTCCAGCATCCACTGGCCACCCTGTTTCACGGCACCAGCTTCACTGAGCAACGCTTCTGCACCGGCCATATCGTAGGTTGCAGGAATGTCAGCAGCCCAGCCTTTCCCTGTCGGAAAGACCGTACCGGCAGGCGTGCCACCAACACCGGACAAGACTGCATCGACAACGCCTTGCCGATCGATGGCCATGGAGACAGCACGCCGGATGAGCGGGTTCGCCATTGGACCGCTGGCCGCATTTACGGTGTAGAAGTAAAGACGCGCTGTCGGTGCAGAAAAGCCCTGCGCACCTGCTTCTTTGATCCGCTCAAAATCGGTCACGGGGTAGTTGATCACCATATCAACCTCACCCGCTTCGAACGCCAGCGCTTGGGTACTCTCATCGTCAGCGTAAACGACCGTGACCTCTTGAAGCCCGGGCCTGCCCAAACGGTAATCCGGATTTGCCTCGACACGGTAAGATTGCCCAATCACAGCCTCCTGGAACACAAATGGTCCAGTGGCGTTGATTGGGTACGCGTCGGACGGCGCGCCCAAAATTGCGATGCCCGGCTCGGACAACGTCCAAGGAAAGGCTGCATTCGGGCTGTTGGTTTCAAACACAACAACGTGGTCACCGTCTGTAGACATGCCTGCGAGGTCCAGCAGGCTTGCGATCCGCTTGTTATGTCCGGCATGCGCTTCATCCAGGATAGGCGCGATGGCATCAACCACCGACTGGGCTGTCAGAGGCGTGCCGTCGTGAAACGTCACATCCGTGGGCAAAGTGACTCGCCACGTTGTCGGTGCAGACTGTTCGATTGCATCAGCAAGGCGCGGATAGAGGTTGAGATCATAGTCGATCCCCATCAGCGTTTCGGTCACACCTGTCTGGTTTGACGTCCAACCATTATAGGCTGCACGGGGATCGGGGACCTCCGATTTTGGACCGAAACCCGACCCGATTGTCAGGCTGCCTTCCTGAGCGAAGGACGGTGTTGCGCCGGCAAGTGCAACGCATGTTGCAAGCGCAAACCGAGAGAAAAAGGACATATTGATTTTCCTTCCTGTTGTAAGGGAGAGCGTTTATTGAGACGCGCCCTGGCAAGTCAGACGTGCTAGGATAAAACAAATGTTATAACATAACAATTGCGACCTTTTGTTTTAAAGAAAGCTTCCCAGCCGTCTCCAAATAAGTGTTTGTCTATGAAGGAATGGACCTCCGCAGACGACGAAGTCATGTCATCTCAACGGACGGGCCGCCGCCAAAACGCACCCCGCGTTCGGACCGGATGAACACCTCGGCAGGTCTCCTGGCTCGCGGTTCTCAGCTGACCCAGACCTTCCCAGTGCACAGCGCACCAGTGGCGTTCCTGGGTTTGCTCACCGCTTACAGTTGCGGGGGCAGCCGCAGCTTAAGCCAAAGGCCCTCTGCGTTCCCTTTTATCCGGCAGCAGCGCCACCGGAACCGAAGCATATTCTGCTTATGCGACCGACAAAAAAAGTCAAGTAATGGCTTACGTTTTTTGCAGTAAACCCGCTTGTAAAGAAGTGTCGGCGACCCAGCGGTGCCCGGTTGATGCGAACTACGCATGCCGCCCGTCACAAAACCTAAGGCACGACCAAAGTACCTACATAAAATCATTGCAAACAATTCAATGATTGTTTAAGTGTTATGTATGACTGGAAGACACCTCGATAACGATCAAACTGTTGAGCTGGCGGACACGTTTGGGCTTTTGTCTGACCCGACCCGCCTTTCAATTGTTATCGCCTGCATGGAGCGCGAATGCTCCGCAGGAGAAATTGCCGAGACTATCGGGGCTTCACCATCACTTATCAGCCATCACCTGAGGCTCCTGCGGTCTGCTCGCATGCTCAAATCTGAGCGGCGCGGCAAGCAGGTGTTTTATTCGATGGCAGACGCCTGTGTGCATTCGGTTCTCAACATCATGATTGAGCACTTGTTTACACACGCCCATGAACACACAGATTAAGAGGAACCGAACATGCCAACTGTAACACAACAAAAATGCGCCTGTAAAACTTGCGTTTGCATCGTGAACATCGACGACGCCATCAAGAAAAACGATCAGAACTTCTGCAGCGAGAACTGCGCCGATGGCCACCAAAATGGCAGCGGTTGCGGCCACTCTGGCTGTGATTGCTCTAAGTGATCTGCGCCGAAGCGTTCTGATTTAAAACAAAAAGGATCGCCGAAGTTCGGCGATCTTTTTATTTGTCATAGCGAGGGTCACATCTCGGCCACGCGCCCCCAAGACGACGCGCGTAGACGATCCAATTTGAATTGCGCTGGATCGACGATGGGCGTGTCTCCGGTAATCAGATCGGCGACCAGATGACCGGCCGCTGGGCCAATGCCGAAACCATGCCCACTGAAGCCCGCTGCCAAGACAAATCCTGGCAGACGTTCCGAGGGATCTATGACCGGCACACCATCTGGGGTCGAGTCGATGAAACCGGCCCATGCCGCCTGGACCTTGACCCCACTCAACGCGGGTAAAAGAGCGCGGCTGCGTGTCAGCGTTGTCTCTACAATGGACGCGTTTGGTTCCGGGTCCAGTGCACGCGCCTTTTCCATGGGAGTTGGCTTGTCCATGGCCCATCGGGCGCGCGTCTCATGCGGCGCGGTGGCAAGCCCGGGCGACAGGATCCGCCACCGACGCGCAAACATGGGTAGAAAGTCACGCGAAAACCGCAGTTTCTGGACGGACGGATCAACCTGCCCCCGACCGCTGATGGCCAGAGTATAACCGCCATCCCCACGTTTGGTGACCGAAGCCTGAGACGTGTGCAGTGCGTCAGGCAAACCTTCCGCGCCCGGAGCCACTGACAGGATGGTCGACCGAACAGAGGCTTGTGGGAACATAATCCCAAGCTGCTGGCAAAACGCAGACGCCCATGCTCCACCGGCCATCACAACGTGACTGCATCTGATTTCACCAAGCTCTGTAATGACACCTGAAACGTGCCCTGCTTCCGTCAAAACGCCGCGCACGGCGCAATTCTGGACAACCTGTCCACCTGCGGACATCACACCCTGCGCCAACATCGGAACCGCGCGCGACGGGTCGGCCACTGCGTCGCTTTCCGAAAACACACCACCCTTCCACGCACGCCGTGTCGCTGTGCCCCTTTCCGTTGCCGCTTTGCCGTCCAGTGGATGACTGATCACACCCTGTTCAGCCGCAAATCGGGTCCAGGCGGCCCAGGTTTCAATCTCGGCTTCGTCGTCACTCAGATAGAGCAATCCGCATCGACGGAAGCCGATGTCTTGACCAAGCTCTTGGCGAAACCTGTCCCAGAGGGCGAGCGCCTTGGTCGCCATCGGAAGCTCGCGCGCATCGCGGTTTTGCTGGCGGCACCACCCCCAATTGCGGCTCGACTGCTCACCGCCAACGCGGCCTTTTTCAATCAAGACGACAGGTATGCCTCTGCGCGCGAGGTAGTAGGCCGTTGACGTGCCGACGATCCCACCACCAATCACAACCACTTCGGTCTGCTTTGGCAGCTTTGCTTCGGTTTCAATGGTTAGAAGTGGCGCTGGCATCGATCAGATCAGCGCTTGGCTGACAAATGCGAGCCGTTCAGACGTTGCCGTGACAGGGCCCCGTTGCATGATCGGCGCTAGGTATTCGACCTCCAGCCCCATCTCACCTAGGCCGAACTGCAAACCCGACGCCTCTGGCACATCCAAGCGCAGGAGTTGCCCTTCGAGACCGTCCGCCAGATATGCGACAAGCGACATACCGTCATCCGTGTTTTGCGCCACAACTGGACCAATGACATGACCATGGCCAAACCGTCTGCGCGCTGCAAAGCCCACGACGCGATCGTTTCGAACGATGACGGCCATGCGTGTGTTCTTATCCAACCACTTGATCAAAGCAGATCGGTCGCTGCCGAAGCTAACGCTTTCCAACGTAATTATCTCGGGGAGATCTTGGGGATATACGTCGCGCACGCCGGTCGGCTGTTCTGTGGTTTTCACAATGCCGGTAACGCAAGCGAGTTTTTCGACAGTTTCAAATCCAAGTTTCTCGTAAAGCGGTTGGCCTTCGATCGTTGCAATGAGCCGCAAAGACCTTGTGTCGGTCCCAAGGGCTGCCGTCATCAACGCGCGCCCCAAGCCACGGGAGCGCATCGCTTCTTCCACGATGATCATGTTTATGGTCGACACCGCCTTCCCGAAATCCGCCCGAAGTGCTGTGCCAACGACCCGGTCATTGTGAAGCGCAGCCACGCCGCGCGAAAAAGCGAAGAGCATTTCCCAGTCTTCGCGGCGATGCGACCAACCGACAGCAGTGGACAGTGCAACACCCGCGTCAAGATGCTCTGCAGCAAACGGCCTGAATGCGATATCCGGCGAGGGAGAGACAAAATCATCCATAGCATTTCCGTGTTAGAAAATGTTTCTTTCGTCAATAGATCGATGGCAATATCTGATAGAAACACTCGGCTAAAAACACCCCGACCGCATATGGATGTCCCGTGACCCCAAAATTCATCTCGTTCGACTGCTATGGAACCCTCACCAATTTCAAGATTGGAGCGACGACACGCGGGCTCTACGAACGCATCTTGGAGCCAGCAGTTCTTGAAGCGTTTCTGTCTGATTTTGCCCATTACCGACGGGATGAGGTCTTGGGGGCATGGAAGCCCTATTCCGATGTGATCGCAGACGGCCTAGCGCGTACTTGCGCAAAACATCGTGTTCCCTTTGATCCGGCGATGGCGGATACGATCTACGCCTGCATCCCGGACTGGGGGCCGCACTCGGACGTCACCGAAGGCCTGGCCAAGATCGCCGGGAAAATCCCCTTAGTTATTTTGTCGAACTCGATGACGAACCTGATCATGCACAACGTCGACCGGCTCGGCGTGCCGTTTGATCACGTGTTTACAGCGGAAGAAGCAGGCGCTTACAAGCCGAGGTTTCAAGCTTTTGAGTTTATGCTGGACCAGTTGGGGGCGGACCCGGCAGACGTTATGCATGTCTCGTGCCACTACAGATACGATATCATGACGGCCTATGACATGGGCTTTTGGCGACGCGTTGTAGTGGATCTCGGCGTAGAAATCAACGCGAAAGTGTACGAGACGGATATCATTCCCGATATCAGAGCCCTGCCCGCGCTGGTTGGATTGTGACGGCCTCCACATCCTACTGGATGGCGACAGCGCCCGGATTTGCCGGAACAGCTGGTGCGCCAAAAGCAACTTACGACGTGGTCATCGTTGGCGCGGGGTTCACCGGCCTGACAGCGGCGCGAGCTTTGGCAAAAGCAGGACTTGATGTTGCTGTCTTTGAACATGGTTCTGTCGGTGAAGGCGCGTCTGGGCGCAATGGAGGCCATCTTAGCAATGGTCTGGCGCATTCTTATGCTGATGCGGTTCAAAGCCTCGGGCGCGAAGACGCGCGCAAGTTGTACCGCACCTATGATGCCAGCATCGATCTTATCGAAGAGATTATTGAAGACGAGGGCATCAAGTGCGGTTTTCGCCGTTCTGGCAAGCTGAAACTTGCGTCCAAGCCAGGACATGTGGCGGCCCTGCGCGCCAACGGTGATCTGATCCGAGAGGAAGCTGATCCGGATGTTGCCTTCCTCGACAAAGCCGATCTTCAATCTGAGATACGATCTGACACCGTTTTTGCCGGGCTTCTATATCCGAAAAGCGCCATGATGCATATGGGCGCTTATGTGCATGGGTTGGCGACAGCCGTGCACCGGCACGGGGGACAGGTGTTTGAGAACTGTCTGGTGCAAGGCATTCAAAGAAGCGGTGGCTTTTGGAACATCATAGTGCCAGCCGGTCACATGCGGGCAACTCACCTCATTCTGGCAGGAGGCATGACCGGGGCGTATTTGTCGGACCATGTCGCGCGACAAGTGCTGCCCATCGGCAGCTACGTCATCGCAACGCGACCATTAACCGGTGCTGAGATCTCGAACACCATGCCCGGCGACCGTACCTATGTGACCTCGCTCAATGTGGGAAACTACTTTCGCCTGGCGCCAGACAACCGTCTTATCTTTGGCGGGCGGGCACGGTTCTCGACCAAGGCAGACGCGCGCGCTGCGACGCGGTCTGTACCGATTTTACGCAAATCACTGACAAATCTGTTTCCCAGTTTGGCTGGTATTGAAATCGACTACGCTTTTGGCGGGCTGGTCGACATGTCGCGAGACCGCTTCCCGCGACTTGGGCAAACACCAGATGGCGCGCATTATGCAATCGGCCTGTCGGGAAGCGGAGCACAGATATCTGCTTTCATGGGGACCGCCCTGGCCAAGCGCATTCTGGAAGGGCAGCCATCCGACGTCTTTGAAACGATGACTCCGAAACCATTTCCGCGCGGCGCAATCTGGACGCTTCCGTTGATTGGAGCCCATGCGCGCCTTAAGGACTTCATGAGCTGATGCGGATAGCGATCAAGACGATCAAAGTTCATGCCATTTGAAATCTAGCAAGTGCTCGAAACTCCGTTTCCAGACCGGGCGAATAGAGGGATGGGTGGCGACGTACCTTGACGTGTAACTTCTTCGCAGGATGCCCTCATACACATTCACAGCCAAAAATACCGTCCAACGGTGAAAGGCAGGAACATCATAGATTCATGGATTAGGCCCCTGCCCCACGGTTGGTTCCGCCTGGGCCATGTAGGTCAAAATAGCCGCAACCTCGGTCAGTGGCGTTGCGTTCTCAACTTCCAGAACCGGCAGCTGGCCCCAAGTATTCAATCCGTTGACATGAACGGACGCTGCTTCGTTGGGAGTTGATTGGATTGGATCATAGTCGAATGCGATGCCTGCTGCCGCGAGAGTGGCTTCAATCGCAAATCCGCCGGACCAAAGTCGATTATGAGGCCTGTACTTGGCCATGCGCGCACCTCTTTACTTCATGAGCAGTGTCAGCGTTTGCGACAGCCTCGTCACAACGCTTTTTGATCTGAAAAGGTAACCTTGATAAACGTTAGGAATGGCAAGCGAACCCACACATACCCTTTCGATCGTACCATCGAGCGCGACCAAGGAGATAAGCCTGAATGACAGGGCGTATGGGCTTCTCAAAAACGAGATCCTGCTCTGCCGGCTAGAACCGGGCGCAGAGATTTCAGAAGGCATGCTGGCGCAGCGATACAATTTGGGCAAAGCGCCAATCCGGCACGCCCTTGGACGCCTTCGCGAAGAGAAATTTGTGACCACCCGTGGCCGCCTTGGCAACCTTGTGGCGCCCATCACACTGCAAGACGTCCGGGAGGTGTTTCAACTCCGACTTTTACTGGAAGTCGAAGTCATTCGGCTCGCCGCCGGTCGCGTCGATGAAGAACAGCTCAGAGGTTTGGAAACGCGTGTCCGCTCGTGTCACTCGACGGGTGATACGTCGACGAGCGATGCCTACCGTGAAGCCAACCATGCGCTTCATTGCTATATCGCGCAGGCAAGTGGCAATGGCCGGCTTGCTGCTATGGTGATCTCTCTCATCGAACAGCATGAGCGGATCATCCATTTCAGTCTGCGGGTTCAGAACCGAGACCTTGAGTTCCATCATGTTCACGACCCGCTGGTCGATGCTCTGATCTCGGGGGATGCTCAAAAGGCAGCGGACGTCACCGAAGCGGCAATCCGTGGCAGCCAGGCACGCATCATTGACGCGTTTCTTTCGGACGCCACCCCCAGCCGGGGCTAGATTCTGACCGAAGGGCGATAATTCAGATACGCCTGAACTTCGTGATACACATCGCGATCCGGATAAATGCTGCCCATCGGCGCGATCTGCCAGTCCCACACATGGTCAGGGCGCGGCAAGGTGACCTCTTCGACAATGTTTTTTCGGGTTTCAGGGCCTTGCGAAAACTGCTCAATCCGTACGGTATCAGTCACAAGGCACACTTGGTCTGCGGTTTGGCTGAGCCACGCAAGATGTGTTTCGATCAAATTCCGTGCGAAGGCCGATAGCTTTTCAGGGGCAATGCCCGGGCAATGGCCTTGAAGAAAGCTGCTGGGGATGACGGCAAGCTGCGACAAGAGGTTAACAGACACAATCAGGTCAATCGGCCCCACATCCAGCACGGGCGGTGCTGATGTCGGCAAAGATCGCACACCCTGCCTGCGCGCTGCATCAAAGACCGCCCGCGCAACGCCTGTGACATCGGCATCGATCAAGGTGACATTGCTCATCTGCTGCACACGCCGTCGCGTGTCTCGGGCATGAAAAATGTCGAGCAGCACAACCTCGTCAAACCTGTCTGTCAGAACATCGAGCGGGACGTCCAGCAAATTGCCAGCGCCAACGACCACAACACGCTTTGGGTTTTGGCACAGTTCCGCACTTTGGATTACCGCCTTTCGCGTGTGTTCAAGGTGGCTGTCCCAAGCACCGCCGATTTCTCTGGCGCGATGCCCGGTCATGCGGACTTCGCGCACGTATCCCATTGGCGCCAAGTGCCAAGGGAACGGGTTTGAGACGTATTCAATCAGATCACGAAGCATCAAAGTCAAGTTTGACATGTCACGTGAAATGTCTATTCATCTTGGCACGAGGCGGCAAGAAGGAAACTTCGAAATGGTCTTTAGTCGGACACGGGATAAGCTCTGCGTGCGGGCCCAGATATTTCTGATTGGATTGGCAATTGCCGTCGGTTTTGCGCCAGCTGCGATGGCGCATCCGGATTATTGGGTCACGGTCAAGTACCAGTTCTCCTTCAGCGAAAATGCAGTCACGGAGTTAGGGCTCGAATGGAAATTCGACGTTTTTTACAGCTCACAAGCATTCAATCGCTACGACCTTGATCGAGATGGGGCTTTCTCGAACGAGGAAGCGGATGCACTGAGGGTCGCCATCTTCGAGCCCTTTGCCGAAGATGATTACTTTGTGAAAGTGGTCAGCGGCGAAGCTTTACAACCGATGACTCTTCGAAGCGTCGTGCCGAGTAAAGAGGGCGATCACCTCGTCATCGCTTTCGCACTTTCACCAGAAAATCCTTTGAACTATCGCGAGATGCCGCTTGTGGTCGCGACGCATGATGAGGGCGCTTATGACTTCACCCTGTCGGAAACCGACTTTTTGAAGGTGCAAGGTACATATGATCCTTCGTGCCGGTTCCGCATTGAAGACGGCACAGGGCCGCTGAACGGCATCTCTCAAACTGTTGCACTTCTATGCGCAGAGTAAGAGCACTTCTCCCAATGGCCAAATGCTCCTCTAAGACAATGCTTACCCTATTCCTCGTGGGTATCGTGGTCCTTATCTTTGCGCAGGCAACTTGGGTTGGCGCACAGAACAGCGATCAGGGGGCGGTCGTTCCGCTTATCGAAATCGCCGAAGAAGACCGCGGTTTATGGCAGCGGTGGACAGACTTCATCGTTGACTTTCAACGACGTGCCAACGCCGAAGTTGCGACACATATGAATGCGATCCAACGCGGTGACGATCTTGGCGCGTTTTTCCTTGGTCTGGGAATTGCGTTTGTCTACGGGATCTTCCATGCCTTTGGGCCGGGCCACGGCAAGTTCATCGTGATGTCCTACTTCATAGGACGGGATGCCAATATCGGTCGTGGCGTCCTGATGTCGGTGCAAATCGCAGTCGTGCACGTCATTGCAGCAGTGATCATCGTTTGGTTGGCAGACGTTATTTTGCGGGGCAGTACCGGTATGAGCCTTGCTGATGTTCCCGGAGTTCGCGCTGGAAGCTTTCTCATCATAGCGGCGATCGGCGTTTATATGCTTTATCAGGCGACCCGCGCGGCGCTTGGATACATCGATCCAAGCGAGGCGCTGCATGGTCACAGCCACAGCGGCGCTGGACATGGACATGCGCACAGTCACGCGCATTCGCATAGCCACGGCCATAGCGGATCGACGTCTCATCAAACAACAGGGTCAACACATGCACATTCGCATGCGACACAAGCCGCCGATGGGCTCTCTCATGCGTCGAAAACCGAGAGTGGCCTGATCGCCTTTGCCGCTGGCGTCGTACCTTGCCCTGGCGCTGTGCTGATCATGTTGTATGCCGTGGCAAACAACATGATTTATCCTGGCTTTCTTTTGGTTGGGGCAATGTCTGTCGGTATCGGACTGACCATTTGTGCGCTGGGTGTCGGGGCCATCCTTGCGCGGCAAACCGCGACGCGCTTGATGAATGGATCGGATGGATCGGGGCGGCGCGTCGTCTTGCTACGGCATTTGATGAATTTCGGCGGAGCGACAATCGTCACACTTATCGGGCTGGTGTCCTTTATTGCGTTCCTCGACATTCCGATGCCAGGACAATGATCGCGGAGTGGTGATACGCTTCAGCAATACTTTTTTCCAAATCTGGAAGAGTTGAAGACGGCCGGTAATGATCGGATTTCGCTTCTGACCAAGGCGCGGCTTTAAGCGAGTGCTCAGCACCTTGAACCCATTTTCTTTGCGGACCCCGCCAGCTCTGCAACGCCTATTCCGCGATTTCGAATGTTGCGTTATGTGACCGTTAAGAAACGCGAACTCAGACTTAAGAGACCAAACAAAACATGACGACAAGAAACTTTGAACGGATGACAAAAGCGGAAGTTGTGGCTGCGCAACGCGCTTGGTCGAAAAGCGTAACCGAACAAGACGTGGACGGCTTGCTTGACCTTTATGACTTTGGTGACCCTGACGAACCGCTCCTGTTCAAACCGACTTTGGCTGACGTGATACGCCTCGATGAAAAGGGCGCGCGCGCATATTTTGTAGGCGGTGATCCTGACTATCCTCAGGACAGTGGCTTCCTAAAGCGTGGATGGAAGACGGTAGAGTTCCAAAGCGCTGTTGGCCCAATTCTTAAGGCGGGCGGCTTGGGATATAAGGACATGGGCCACTACACGTTTGTCGATGGTGCAGGCAATGCGACCCGAGCGGATTATACATTCGCCTACCATAAGCTTGACGGGCGCGTCCTGATTTCGCTGCACCATTCGTCACTCACGTGGTTCCCGCCGGTCGAGAACTGATGCCATTTGGGGTTTAGACACAAGTTCGCGTTCTGACCAAAAGGCGGAGTTTCATATTCGCCATTTTCGTTACGATCGACGCAACAAATAGGTGTCCATGATCCAACCATGGCGCTGACGTGCAGCTGCGCGTTTTGCGATGATGGTTTCGCCAACACTCTCTACAGGACCACTGGCTAAGACTTGCTCTGGCATGCCCAAATACGCGCCCCACCATATATGAAGGTTCGGCATGGAAACTGTCTGAAAGCTGCAAACACCATCTAGCATCACGCAAACCGACTCTGCACCATCCGGCCAGCCATGATCGCGCAGGCGGCGACCGGTCGTTACGGTCACTGCCCCATTTATCGTGTTGAATGGAATTGCGTGGGCAGATGTCAGTGCTTGCAAAGCAGTGATGCCTGGGACCACGCGCAATTTGGGCGCTGGATTGAGCCGAGACGCAATTCGCAAAGTGCTGTCGTAAAGACCGGGGTCCCCCCAAACCAGCAACGCGATGGGCCCGTCCGGAGCACCGGACAAGGCGGCGGTCCACCGCTTTGCAATCTGGTCGTGCCACAGTGAAACACGGGCTTCATAGGGCAGGCTTTCGTCGCGCACGGGCATATCAAACGGGATCACTTGCGCCTGTGATCGTGCGGCTTTCAACATGTCGAGCCGCAGATGTGCGAGGTCTTCCTTGCCCTGTCCCTTGCGCGGAATGAGGACAACGGCTGCATCGCGCATGGCTTGTTGTCCTTCCAGGGTAACATGGCCGGGGTAACCGGTCCCGATGCCGATGAGCCAAAGCTCACGCATCGACGTCTTCACCCATCTCGGCCAATGGACCGTAAAGGATGAGTGCAGGCTTGGTCCCAACCTCATCGCTGAGCAGATCGGCCAGCTTGCGAACTGTGCCGCGTGTCACCGACTGTTCGGGGGTCGAGATCGCCTCGGCCAGAATGGCGGGTGTTTCGTTTGGCAAACCCTTGGCGCAAAGCGCGTCTAGCAACGCCGGAAACGTGCGCTTGCCCATAAAGACAACTGTACATGCGTTGGGATCAGCTAATGCTTCCAGGTCAAGATCCTGTGGAAGGGTCCCGTTTGCATCATGGCCGGTAACAAACTGCACGCGACGTGCTGTCAATCGCCGGGTCAGTGGGATACCGCACTGCGCTGCCGCAGCCATGGCAGACGGCACACCGGGGATGATCTCGTATGGGATGCCCGCCTCACGGAGGGCCACAAGCTCTTCTTCCAGCCGGCCAAACAGGCCTGAATCCCCGGACTTGAGACGGACAACGTGTTGCCCGGTTTTGGCGTAATCGACGAGTAAGCGGCTGACATGGTGCTGGCGGGGCGAGGCGCGCCCGGCACGTTTGCCGACACCAACCAAGTCCGCATCCTCGCGCGCGTGTTCAAGGATCGGGCCTGAGGACAAATCGTCGAAAAGGACCGCGTCGGCTTTCGACAAGCGGTCGGCTGCTTTGAGCGTTAAAAGCTCAGGATCGCCGGGGCCTGAGCCCACAAAGCTGACAAAGCCTGTCATGCCGAGCGGTCCTCGGCTGTGATCAAGTGAAAGAACGATCCTGTCACATGTCCGCGGCGCGACCCAGTTTCGGGAACAGGATTGCCATCCGCGTCGAAGACGTCAGCCAAAGGCGCGTCTGGTTCGTTAAGAATTGTCGTGTAATGAAACTCATGCCCCCGCAACGCGCTTCCTGCAGAGGCCCCGGGCATGTCTTCGCGCAACACAGCGCGCCGATAGCCTAGGTGGAACTTGCGCTTTTCAAAGCTTGTCTCAAGGCCAAGCAGACCAGCCATGGCGTGCCGCGTGCCGTCTTTGTCTACGATACCCTGACCAAGCGCCATGTAGCCGCCGCACTCTCCGTGAACGGGGCGCGTTTCTGAGTGCTTTCGCAGCCCCTCCTTGAACGTGCGCGCAGATGCGAGAGTTCCACCATGCAATTCAGGGTAACCGCCCGGCAGCCAGACAAGGTCAGCGGTGGCGTGCGGGGCTTCATCTGCAAGCGGCGAAAACGGCAGGATCTCTGCGCCAGCTTCACGCCATCCCGCAATCAGATGCGGATAGGTAAACGAAAATGCGGCGTCCTGGGCCAAAGCGATGCGCTGTGCAGGAGGTTCGGGAAGCGTACCTCCGTTTGGTAATCCAGTCCCGAGCGCGGCAGATTTGATTGCTTCCAGATCCACGTGCTCTCGCAAAAACGCGGCATAGCCAATTATCGCGCTTTCAAGATCTGGATGCTCAACCGCTTGGATAAGACCCAAATGCCGTTCTGGTAGGGTCAGATCACCTCTGCGCGGCAGCACGCCCAACACGGGCAATCCAGCACGCTCCATCCCCAATCGCGTGAGCCGTTCGTGGCGCGGCGAGGCGACACGGTTCAGGATCACCCCGGCAAATGGCAGGTCTGGCAGGTATTCTCGAAAGCCCAGCGCCGTCGCAGCCGCGCTTTGCGCCTGACCCCCGACATCGAGAACCAGAACAACCGGCCACCCCATACGTTTGGCGGTTTCCGCACTTGAGCCAAAGCCAGACTGACCCCGTGTCGCCACACCGTCAAAAAGCCCCATGGACCCTTCCGCGACGCAGATGTCCGCGCCATCCGCCTGCGCTGCGATGCCCGACAAGAGCGTGTCCCCCATCGCCCAAGTGTCGAGGTTGAACGACGCACGTCCAGCAGCTGCTCGGTGAAACGCAGGATCAATGTAGTCCGGGCCGGATTTGAACGGTTGCACGGCCAAGCCATCATCGGCCAAGGCGCGCAGCAGGCCGAGCATTACAGTTGTTTTGCCTGTGCCAGAAGACGGCGCGGATATCAGAAGTCCTCGCATGGTCACTCTCCTTCCGGTGTCCAGCTTGCCCACGGACTGTCTGCGCTTTGTGGCCTGTACCGACGATCATATTCAGCTGCGTAAAGGCAACTTTCGTCAAAGCCTTCGCCGCCAAGAGCGGGGCCAACAAGAATCAGCGCCGTGCGCTGGATGGTCTCGTCCAGACGGCTTTCAATGTCGGTCAGCGTGCCACGGACAATCACCTCATCTGGCCAGCTTGCACGATAGACAACGGCCACCGGGCAATCGGCGCCGTAAGCGGGTGTTAGGTCAGAAACGACCCGTGCCAGGTTTTGGATCGAAAGATGGATTGCCAACGTTGCTCCGGTTGCAGCGAAGTTCGTCAGCGTTTCACCTTCAGGCATCGACGACGCACGCCCCGGTGTTCTGGTCAGGACGACAGATTGCGCAAGGCCCGGGAGCGTGAGTTCTGTTCCAAGTGCCGCAGCAGCGGCGGCAAAGGACGGCACGCCCGGGGTCACGGAGACCGGAATGCCCAGAGCGCGCAACCGGCGCATCTGTTCACCCATCGCGGACCAGACCGACAGATCCCCCGAATGCAGACGTGCCACATCGTGACCAGCGCGATGCGCGTCTTCGATCTCGGCCATGATCTGGTCCAAATCCATGGGCGCCGTGTTCACGATCCGCGCGTCCGTCGGGCAATGTTCTAAAACCGCCTCTGGGACAAGCGAGCCTGCGTAAAGGCACACCGGACATGACGCGATGATGTCACGACCGCGCAGGGTCAAAAGATCGGGCGCCCCTGGCCCGGCACCAACGAAGTGAACGGTCATGAATGCCCTCTCTCAAAGGTGGAACGCGCCAAGGCGCAAGTGGCCATACCATCGCGGGACACAACGCGCGTTTTGATCAACCGCGCACCCGGTCCAGCCGCAACAAGAGCTGTCGCCTCTGCCACGCTGCCTGTCGCGCGCGCAGCCTTGGAATACTGGCTTTGCGTGATCGTCTGCATAGAAGCTGCGTGTTCCGTGAGCACAGGAGTATAGGCAAGGCCGAGTTCTCGCGTCAGCCCCGCAAACGCTGGAGCGTGCGCCTTGTCGTCAAGCGTCGCCAACCGTGTGACCTCAAAGCCATCCGAAACCGCATGATAAGCGTCGCGCAAGCTATCGACAGTGGCATCCGCGCGAAATCCGAAACCGGCGACGATCATATCGTACCGCTCCATTGCACGATGGGATAAGCCGCGCGCCAACCACGTTTTGCCCCAAGAGGCGCTGCGTTCGCGATCTCTATGCGCATAAGCTCTCCGCCATAGCGCTGTTGGGCATCGCTCAGAAGCGCTTCCGCTTCCAGCGTCACCGCGTTGGCCACGATCCGAGTGCCAGGTACGTGCTTGGACAGATACGTCAAAAGCTCGGCGGATAGCCCGCCGCCGACAAACACAACATCCGGTTTGTCGAGACAGTGCAATGCGTCAGGCGCGCGGCCTGTCACCACGCGCAACCGATCCTGCCCCAAACGCGCAGCATTCTGCATGATACGCGCAGCGCGTTCTGGCACAGTCTCAATACAGGTGGCCTGAACCGAGGGATCAGACAGCAACCATTCGATAGCGATGGACCCAGAGCCACCGCCAATGTCCCAAAGATGTTCACCATATCTCGGAGTCAGGGCGGCCAGCGTCAGAGCCCGGATTGGCCGTTTGGTGATCTGACCATCATGATCGAACCAAGAATCCTCGCGCCCGCTGGATTTTTGGAACGCAGCACCATTGCCATGCACGTCGATGGCAACGCACACGGGATGTGAGAACTCAGACATCGAAAGCACTTCATCCGCCAGAATGGTCTTGACCTCTTCGCGCGGCCCTCCGAGCGCTTGCAGGACATGCAAGGTGCTATCGCCGAAGCCGGCATCGATAAGGTAAGCAGCGAGTGCGCTCGTCGCAGCGCCGTCGCGAAGTGTTACAATCAACCTTTGACCGTCGTTCAAATGCGGGCGCAAGCGCGCAAAGGGCGCTGCGTGCAGCCCTAGACAATGAGTGCTTTCCAAAGGCCATCCCAAACGGTTTGCCGCCAGCGAAAAGCAGGAGGGTCCGGGCAAGGCCGTCCATTCCTCGGGCGCGAGATGTCGGGCCAAAACACTGCCCGCACCGAACCAGAAAGGATCACCCGATGCGAGCGCCACAACTTGCCGTCCACGGAAGGACAGCAACGTCTCAATGCCGTCTGAAAAGGGCACTGGCCATTCGACAGTTTCCCCACAGAACCCAGACAAAATCGACAGATGCCGTGGCGGCCCCATGACGATTTCCGCAGCCTCCAGCGCAGCAAGGCTTGCAGTTGCCAGTCCATCCGGCCCATCTTCGCCCAAACCGAGGATTGTTAGCCAAGGACGCTCAGCCATCGCACCAAACCTTTTGATCCTCGGCGGGACGCTTGAAGCCACCGCACTGAGCCAGCGGTTGTCTGACTTGGGCGTGGAAGCGGTGCTGTCTTTGGCCGGACGTGTTTCTCAACCAAAAGAGCAAGCGTTGCCGGTTCGCGTCGGCGGCTTTGGCGGCGTTGATGGTTTGCAAGGCTACCTTGGCGACCACTCTATCACCCATGTGATCGACGCCACGCATCCGTTCGCTTGTCAGATGAGCCGCAACGCGGTGGCAGCGTGTTCCGCCGCCAATGTGCCGCTTGTCGCCCTGACCCGCGCGCCGTGGACACAAACGCAATACGACACATGGGTCACGGTCCCTAACATCACTGGCGCTGTCGCGGCGTTGGATCAGCCAGCGAAGCGCGTGTTTCTGGCGGTGGGACGCATGCATTTGGAAGCGTTTGCACCCAACCCGCAGCATCATTACCTTTTGCGATTGGTCGATCCGCCTACGGGTGCGCTTCCATTGCCTAACACCACAACTGTTATCGATCGCGGCCCGTTTTCGTTCGACGATGATCTTAAACTGATGCGCGATCATAACATCGACGTGGTCGTTTCCAAAAACTCGGGCGGATCTGGAGCTGTCGCAAAGATCCTTGCAGCCCGAAAGATTGGGTTGCCTGTCATCATGATCGACCGACCCGTGTTGCCATCGCGTCGCGAAACGCACAGCGTCGACGGGGTTCTGGATTGGCTGCGGGGTCATGGCGCGGACCTTGGCGTGTAAACAATCGGCGCACCCGTCCGATGGATCACACGCGTTTGGGACGATCCAACAATCACGAGAGTGCGCATATCCGCCATCTCTGCCGTGCACTCTGGCAATGCAACCACGTTCACCTGCTCATCACGGGTCGACACTGCGCGGGCAAAGATCACCGGCCGCGTGTCCGCGCATACCTTTTGCAATAGCGCGAGCGTTTTCTCGAACCCTTGCGGTCGGGCTTTTGAGCGTGGGTTGTAGAACGCCATCGCGAAGTCAGCCTCAACCGCAAGTTTCAAACGCTTTTCGATCAGGCTCCAGGGCTTGAGGTTGTCACTAAGATTGATCGCGCAAAAATCGTGACCGAGTGGCGCACCCGCCCGCGCTGCCGCAGCCAACATGGCGGTGATACCGGGCAGCACCCGAATGTCGAGGCCGCGCCATTCCGCCGGACCAGCTTCTAAAGCTTCGAACACGGCAGAGGCCATGGCAAAGACGCCTGGATCGCCTGACGATACAACCACGACGCGCCGACCGTCTGCCGCCATGCCCAATGCATGCTGCGCACGGTCCAGTTCAACCCGATTGTCCGACGCGTGTTTGGTCAGTCCCGGTCGATCCGCTACGCGAGCAACGTAAGGAATATAGCCCACGACATCGGTCGCTTCGGCCAGTGCTGATTGCACTTCAGGCGTGATCAAGTCGTCGACCCCGGGGCCAAGGCCAACAATCGTGAGCGTCCCTGTCATGGCCGCCTGCCCTGCCCGTGCACCACGATGATCGAGAAGTACGGCGTGACCTTGCCTTCGGCTTCGGACAAGCGTTGCACAGTCTGGCCGGGCATAGATGCAAACTCGATGAGCCAGGCGTCGTCGAATTTCCCAGCGGTCCGCAAAGCGGCGCGCACTTTGTCGATGTTGCGCCCGATCTTCATGATCACGAGTGCATCGCTGTCCGAAATACGGCTGACGAGGTCCACCTCGGCCAACGTTCCCATCAGCACCGTCAGCACGTCGTCACCCCATGTGACCGGTTGGCCCGTTGCCGTCCACGCAGCCGACATGCCGGTGACGGCTGGCACAATCTCAATCGGGATATCGGGTTGCAGGCGCGTGTAAAGATGCATGAACGAGCCGTAGAAGAACGGATCACCTTCGCAGAGCACCATGACATCTTCGCCGCCCTGCGCCAGCGTGCGAAGATGCGCAACGCAGTCTTCGTAAAACACCGACAGCAGGCGGTTGTATTCGGGATCGGTAAACGGGATTTCCGTTGTGACCGGGTATTCCATGGGAAACTCAATCACCCCGTCGGGCAAAAGGCCTTCTACAATCTGGCGCGCCTGACCTTTGCGCCCGCGTTTGCGAAAATATGCGACGTGCCGCGCTTGGCGGAGAAGTCGGTCCGCGCGCACGGTCATGAGGTCGGGATCACCTGGCCCGAGACCCAGACAAAAGACCGTACCCGTCGTCATTCGACCCGGCTCGCAAGCGCGTTTATCGCAGCCACGGTGATCGCGCTGCCCCCAAGACGACCTTCGACAATGCAGCACGGCACCGGTTGGTCGGCCCAAAGCGCGTCTTTGCTTTCCCGCGCACCTACGAAACCGACCGGGCAGCCAATGATCGCGGCAGGGCGCGGGCATGCTGGATCTTCCAGCATGTTCAGCAGATGAAACAGCGCCGTGGGCGCGTTGCCGATAGCAACCAAAGCGCCGTCAAGCTTGGGACGCCACAACTCTAGCGCCGCTGCCGAGCGCGTATTGCCCATACTGGCCGCCATGCCCGGGACCTCGGGGTTCTTGAGGGTACAGATCACCTCGTTCTTCGCGGGCAAGCGCGGGAGTGTAACACCCTCGGACACCATACGCGCGTCACAAAGGATCGGCGCGCCAGCTTCCAAGGCCGTCCGGGCCGCCACCGCAAAGCCGGGCGAAAACCGGATATGCGCTTCAAGCCCGACCATGCCAGCAGCATGGATCATGCGCACAGCAACCTGTTCTTCCTCGGGCGAAAACCGCGCAAGATTGGCTTCTGCGCGAATGGTCGCGAAGCTCTGCCGATAGATGGCCGCGCCGTCTTTGTCGTATTTGTAGGGCATTAGCTTAGAAGGGCCAGATCGCTTGCTGAAGTGGGGTCAAACCCACGGTGATGCGCTGCATCCCACGGGCGACCGTCCAAGACAAGATCGAACTGGCCATTGTTGCCCACCAAAGTTGTCTTGGACTTGCGCGGCAAAGCACATCCCTTCGCACACCCCGATACGTGTAAGCTACCGGTAGTGACTTTGGCGAGCGCCTTAGCAACATCCATGGTGGCGACGGTGCCTTGCGGGCAGAACGGCGCACCGGGGCAGGCATGCACGTCCATCAAGCGTGAAGGACGCGTCAAAAAGCCCGGCGCATCTGCGACCTCAACCCCCTTGAGGAAGAGCGTCCGGTTCAAAAGCAAGCGCAGATGCGCATCATGATTTTGTGCCAAAAGCGCGCGCAAGTCAGCCGAAGCGATCTTGCCAAAAGGCGCACCCAGATACGTCCCGTCCGGTGTTGCGCCGAGTGGCGGGACGCCAAGCGCCTCTCGCGGAGATGCGTACGTCCACGTCTCGGGAAGTTTCACCTGTGGAACATGACGCGCCATCCGACCAGAATCTTGCCCGCCCGTTTGAACGAACCACGCCACCATTTCGACCAACGCATGCATTGCCGTCGCTTCGCTTACTGAGCGTCCTTGGGCAACACCGTCGGCACGCAGCAAAAGCCCGCCATGTGCGTCCAACTCGAACCGGAAATCGGTAGAGCCTTTGGCGAGGCACGCTGTATCAGACGTGTCGATGGAGAAGCCCATTTTGTCGGGCAAAGGTGGCAGGATTAGCAGAGTTTTGAGCAGTGCTTTGTAAAGCCGATGGGTCAGGTCACCCTCGGTCCAGTCTGGCGGCATCAGGATGTTGCGATGCGCTTCAATGGCCGGGTCTTCGTCGATCAATCCCAAATCATCCAACCGCTCCAAAAGCGTCAGATGATCCGCTTCATTCACGCCGCGGATTTGCAAATTGGCGCGCGAGGTGAGGTCGAGCATGCCGTTGCCAAACTGGTCGGCAAGATCGCACAGACCTCGTGCCTGGTCAGCCGACAATTCGCCAAAGAACGGTCGAACCCGAACCACAAGGCCATCACCTGACATCATCGGACGATGCGCGCCCGGACACCAGCCTTTGACCTGTGGCGCGGTCATCCGGTCAAGTCCAGGTCGGCGCGGATCATGTTACGCCGAGTATGCCAAAGCCCCGCCTCCATCAGAGCCGCAAAGCGATACTTCATCGCCAGGTAGGCTTCAAGATTTTCCGTTTCGAGAAATTCGCGGGTTTCAATATTACCCAACGTTGCTTCGTAATAGAGGTCAAACAGGTGCGGTCCAACCACACCGGCCAGATGCGCAAAGCTGGCCATATGATCGAGTGTTGCGGCTATTTCTGCCGCCCCTCGAAACCCGTGTGCCCGCATGCCTTCAATCCAAGCGGGGTTTGCTGCGCGTGCTTGTACAACCCGTGCGATCTCTTCCGGCAAGGTGCGCGCCCGTGGTGTTTCGGGCTTTGTGTTGTCGACATGCCAGAGCGTGGCAATGCCACCAGTCACGGCTTGGGCGGCTGCGAATCCGGCCTCATGCGTGGCATAGTCAGAAGCCAAAAGCACATCTGTCTCGGGCAGGTCTTGAAGGTGAACAAAACTGTCTGCTTGGCCCACGCGCGCCCGAATGCCTTCTGCATCGTGATTGGCTTTGTCGCCGTCAAGCGCCCAGGCGGAGGCTGCAAGCCACGCCTCCCCAGCAGCGCGGCGACCTTCTTCGGAATAATCGTCTAGCATAGCACCCATCCCGAGGCCAAAGCTGCCGGGAGCTGGACCGTAAACACGCGACGATTGGTCTTGGCCCGCAAAGGGGTTCCAGTCTGCCGCCTCATCGCGGGCTGCCAAAGCCTTGATGGCTTGGCTGTAGAGCGCAGAAAGTGTCGGGAACACATCACGAAACAGGCCCGAGACCCGCAAGGTCACATCAATGCGGGGGTGGTCGAGTTCAGCGATAGGCAGCACCTCAATGCCCGAGACGCGTTCGGACCCTTCGTCCCAAACCGGGCGTACCCCGAGCAATGACAGTGCCATGGCGAACTCTTCGCCGGCCGTGCGCATCGTGGCAGAGCCCCAGAGGTCCACAATTAATCCTTTCGGCCAATCCCCCTCCTCCTGCAGGTGCCGACGTACGAGTTCCTCGCCCAGTTTTACACCTTGAGCATATGCCGCACGCGTGGGGACAGAGCGGGGATCGGTTGTGAACATGTTGCGACCGGTGGGCAGGACATCCGTCCGGCCACGATACGGGCTGCCTGACGGTCCGGCGTCGATACGTTTGCCGTCGAGCGCATCCAGCAAGGCCTGCCGTTCGGCCGCGACCGAGGCATCGGTCTCAAATGGAGAACCAGCACTCGCAAGACGCCCCCAGATGTGCAATCCTTCGCCGAACTGGCTTTCTTTGATGTCACATACAAAGCGGTCAATCCGGGTTATCGCTTCGGCGGAACAACTCGCGCGCTCTAGCCCAAGGTCGTCTTCAAGCCCAAGCGCTTGTGCCTCGCCGCGAATGTCGCCCTGCAACCGGTCGCGCCGACGCGGATCAAGGCCATCGGCATTCGAGAATTCGTCGAGCAGTGCTTCGAGACGTGACAGTCGCGCAGGTGTACCGCTTTCCTTCAACGGCGGCGGGATATGGCCCAGCGTGATAGCACCGATGCGGCGTTTCGCTTGCGCCGCTTCGCCGGGATCATTGACAATGAACGGGTAGATGACGGGCGTGTCGCCTGTCAGAGCTTCCGGCCAGCACGCATTCGACAGGGCAACCGACTTGCCAGGCAACCACTCCAAAGTGCCATGGGCACCGATATGGATCAGCGCGTCCGCCTGTGTTTGAAGCCATAGGTAGAAGGCCACGTAGGCGTGGCGCGGGGTTCGAGACAGATCATGGTAGTCGTCGTGCCGCGTGCTTTGTGTGCCCCGCTCGGGTTGCAGCGCCACCATCGCCTTGCCAGCATGCACCGCGGCAAAGCGGAACGCATCGTCTTGCACGTCCGGATCGTTCGAAGGGTCGCCCCATGCGTCAGCAAGGTCTGCACGCAAAACCTCAGGTAACAGCGCCAAGGCCGCGAGGTAATCCGAGACCGGCCATGATACCGAGCGCGCGAGCAGCATCTCTGGAAGATCACCCGCTGCCGGTCGGACATTGTATCCAGCTGCTGCCAAGTCGCTCAGGATCGCAAGCGCCGATGCCGGTGCATCAAGGCCAACCGCGTGCCCCATATTCCAGTCTTTGCCGGGATAGGTCGACAACACCAAGGCTGGCCGCCGCTCTGCCGCAGGCGTTCGCGCCAGGCGCAGCCAAGCGTCCACTCGGGCCACCGTGGCAGCGATACGTTCATTCTCTGCGACATGCCCGAAACGCGAATACTCCAGATGCGGGTCACGTTTGCTTGGCTCTTTGAAAGACACAACGCCGCCCATCAGACGGCCATCCACCTCGGGCAGAACGACATGCATGGCAAGGTCGGCAGGCGACAATCCACGTTCAGATGAAGCCCAGTCTTTGCGGCGTGCGGTGGACAATGCGACTTGGAACACAGGCACATTCCCGGCGTCTAACGGCGACATGCCATCATCCCCGCGCCCAGAAAACGACGTGGCATTTACAATCGCATCCGGTGCGAAGCGCTCGATCTGCGCACGCAGCCAAGCGGCCGCGTCCGGTGCTTTTAGGGATGGGGCGTAGAGGGCGCGAACGTCGTATCCCTTGTCTGTGAATGCTTTATACAGCGCTTCAACCGGCGCGGTGTCTGCTGAGACGAGATAGGACCGATAGAACGTGATCAAAACGCGAGGTTGTGTTTTTGGGCCAATGTCCGATGGGTCAAAAACGCCACGCTCCGGGCACCAGGCGCCCATTGGGGGAAGGGTTTTCGACCCAGGAACAGGTCCCGCATAAAGCCCGGTAGCGAGCGCCATCTGCGCCAAAGCGGCCTGGGCGGCGACGGCGCCACCTGTGTCGCAAAGATGTCGCAGACGCTCTAAAGTTGAACTCGGCACGGTGGAATAGTCATCAAGCCTCGCATCGTCACGCCCATCTGCGGGCAAAACAGCGAGTGCGATCCCTTTTTCGTCAGCCAGAGCTCGAACCTGCTGCAAACCGTATGCCCAATACGGAACCCCACCGATCAATCGGATGAGAATGCCTTTGGCCCCCGTCAGAGTTTGCTCGACATAGGTATCGACCGACAAAGGGTGCTTCAGCGCAACCAGATTGGCCAAACGCAAGCTCGGCAAACCACCATTCGGGCCATCGCCGCGATGCCAGCCTTTCGCAAAAGCGCCGAGATCACTGTCAGAGAACGACAGGACCACCAGGTCTGCCGGGCTCTGGCCCAGGTCCATCGGGGTGTCAGCTTCGTCTAGTCCGTGGCTTTCGCGAAAAATCACATGCATAGTTCATGCACCGCGTTTGAGGGTCATTCGGCTGCTTCGCGCACCGCACCAAGCGCTGCTTCGATGACGTCGAGACGGATGTTGTCGTGTTCTGCGATCACCACCATACGACCCTGACGCGCCTCACCCGGCTTCCACGGACGATCAAACTGGTGCCGCACCCGCGCGCCTACCGCTTGCACCAAAAGGCGCATCGGTTTGCCGGTGATAGACGCATAACCCTTCACACGCAGAATGTTGTGGTCTTCGGCCAAACCTTCAATCGCGCGCACCAGCTCTGCCGGGTCACCAACCTCTGGGATGTTAACCACGATGCTGTCAAAGTCGTCGTGATCGTGGTCATGATGGTGGTCATCATCCTCGTGGTGATGGTGTTCGTGATGGCTTGGGCGCGCGTCAATGTCGTCTTCTGCGGCCGCTTCTAACCCCAAGATCACGCGTGGGTCCACGACACCCTCAGCCACCTCAATGATAGGCAGCGCACGCGGCGCTTCGGCAGCAATCATGTCCTTGGCTTTTGCAACGCCATCTGGGCCAGCCAAATCCGGCTTGGTCAGCAGGATGAGGTCCGCGCAAGATATCTGGTCCTCAAAGACTTCTGACAAAGGTGTGTCGTGATCAATGCTATCGTCCGCCAACCGCTGCGCGTCTACAGCGGCGACATTCGGCGCAAATCGACCTGCTGCAACTGCCTCAGCATCCGCCAGAGCGATGACACCATCTACAGTGATTTTCGACCGAATGTCAGGCCAATCAAATGCCTTGAGCAAAGGTTTTGGCAGCGCCAAACCACTTGTTTCGATCACGATGTGATCTGGGCGTGGCTCCAGCGCCATAAGCGCTTCAATGGTCGGGATGAAATCGTCCGCAACCGTGCAGCAGATGCAGCCATTGGCCAGTTCCATGATGTTTTCTGCCGGACAATCCGGAATCGCGCAGCTTTTCAGGATATCCCCGTCCACACCCACATCGCCAAACTCATTGACCACGACCGCCAGCCGTTTGCCGCCAGGGTTCTGCATCAAATTGCTGATCAACGTGGTTTTCCCAGAACCAAGGAACCCCGTGATCACGGTCACAGGAAGTTTTGCCAAGTCAGACATCAGGATAACACCCTCTTAAAGATCGGTCAGTTTCGGTGCTGCAGGCCGCAGCGGTGGGATGCGCGCAATACAGTTGCGCTTGAAGTGTTCGGGGCGCTGCCGCCACGGGATCAGGCCATCGTTTGTATCACGATAAAGCGCAACCCCGTCGATCAGCAGGTCTGTATCCGACGCCTCATGCAGATTTCCGTACACATACGTCCAGCGGTCCGCACCCCCGCGCATCGCGACAGAGCATCCGCTTTCGCAGTTCTGCAAGCATTCGACGGCTGTCAGGGTCACCCCATCCGGCATGTTGCGCGACAAAAGACTTTCAAAGAGAGCAGTGCCAGGACGCTCTCCGTCTTCGGACACATCGGTGCCGCGTTTGCACTTGATACAGACCAAGAGCTCAACCGGCACAGCCGTATTCACCATCTCATCCTCCTCCGGGGCACCCCGCCCGGGTTTGCATTGCATCGGGATGGCAGGTCTCCTGGCTCGCGGGCTTTTTCCTGTCGCCTTCCCGGCGCGGCACGGCCGCGTCCAGTGGCGTTGTGACAGGAACAACCGCTTACAGTTGCGGGGGCAGCCGCGGGGTCTCACCGCGTTCCCTTTTCATGCGCATGTAGGCGCAACCATCACGAGTCTGATGGCCTGTCTGGAGGCGTGTTGTCAATTGCCGGATTGACGATGATGCAGCCGAATGCCACCTCTCATTGGCAAGCAGGGAGCATTTGACATGACCGACGACATCACAACCCGCCACAACGAGAAGATGCGCAAAATCAAGGTCGCACGGGACAAGATGATGAAGACCAAGACCGAAGAAAAAGGTCTGATCATGGTCCATACCGGGTCGGGTAAAGGCAAATCTTCTTCTGGCTTTGGCATGGTCATGCGCTGCATCGCCCACGGGATGCCCGCAGCGGTGGTTCAGTTTATCAAAGGCAATTGGCAAACAGGCGAGAAAACGATCCTGCGCGAACGCTTCGCCGATGAAGTCCGGTTTTTTGTCTCTGGCGAAGGCTTCACGTGGGAAACACAAGACCGCGACCGTGACATAGCCGCAGCGGAAAACGGATGGCGGATCGCCAAAGAGCAGATCCTCGACCCGACCATTCAGTTCGTTTTGCTCGATGAGATCAACATCGCCCTGCGATACGATTACCTCGACATTGACGAGGTTGTCGATTTTTTGCTCACCAAAAAACCGGAGATGACACATGTCTGTCTGACGGGTCGCAACGCGAAACCAGAGTTGATCGAAGCCGCAGACCTCGTGACTGAGATGACCCTCGTAAAACACCCGTTCAAGGACGGTGTAAAAGCGCAAAAAGGTGTGGAGTTCTGATTTCTTCAGGCAAACGCCAGAGCGTTTTGCAAACGCGTCCAATCGCTTTCGGTACCGGGCAACCCAAACCGGATCCAAGTCTGGCTGTAGGGAAATACGCGGGTCCACATGTGTTTCTTGGCCAAGGCAGCCTGCACCTTAAAGGCGTCTTCAGCGTTATAGGTTCGAAATAGGGGCGTTCCACCAACCAGCCTTAGACCATGTACGGATGCGAGATCGTCCAGTCTTTGTGCATCCTTCTCTAACCGGTCCCGGGTTGCCGTTTGCCATTCCTTATCCCTGAGCGCCGCATGTCCGATGGCTATTGCTGGGCCGTTCACAGACCACGGCCCTGCAAGCTCTCGGAGCCGTTGGGCTGTTTTGGCACCCGTAATCACAAAGCCAAGCCGTACGCCCGCCAGCCCGTAAAACTTTCCAAACGAGCGCAAAACGATGATATCATCTCTGGCATTATCCATCTGCGTTGCCAGCGATGGCTGATGTGTACAGTCAATAAAGCTTTCATCGACGACCAACACACCGACTTGATCCGCCAGTTCCAACAAGGTGGCATTTTCCCAAACACGGCCATCCGGGTTGTTCGGGTTGACGATAGTCAAAAGATCAGCCCCAGCGCCGTCAGCAGCATTTTGGATCATCTCCACCGTCCGGCCTTGCGCTTTTAAAGCTGCCCTATGTTCATTGTAAGTTGGCCCAACAATGCAGGCACGGCCGGAGGCCACCAATCGCGGGATCAGCTGAATGGCCGCTTGCGCACCAGCCAGCGCGACGACGCACGCTTCGGTGCCGTACGCGGCTTTGGCCACGTGTTCCAAACTTGTGATGTCAGAACGTGTCGGCAGGGCAGACCATACGGTGTTAGGCATGCTTGGCACGGGGTAAGGCCGCGCATTGATGCCTGTTGAAAGATCAAGCCAAGGGCCTGCTCCATAGGTTCGTACTGCCCGATCAAGATCGCCGCCGTGATCTCGTGTTTGTATCGTCAAATCCAGCAACTCCATCTCAAACGTCGACACAGCACTCAGAGGCTCTAAGCAGTCGCTCGCGGATACCGCGCCGGACGCAGAAGGACTATTGCGCCTCAGGGTCTTGAACAGTGCCATTCAAGTCAGGTTGTGTCGCACCGTGGCTGTCACAAACACGTGGCGCGGACAAGTGGTCATTGCGGGTGCAACACATGGCGCCAGGCAGACATCGATGCTGGATTTAGATCGTAATTTCAATTTATTACGCCCGCTTATTAAGTTGATAGATCAAGCGGTGTAAGCCGGTTAGTCATTACGTGAAAAGTCCGTAAAGCGCCTAAAACAGACCGGTGTTGCGATACGCACAGCATTATTTTGTTTGGAACTTCATCACGCCTGAATATCCAGCAGTTCGCAGTATAACGTCCGCGTCTTTCGGAGCTTCGCCCGGTCGAAAGATAAACCCTCGCGCAGACCCAGTGTGCGCCCTAAGACACCCAAGCGCATCGAGCTCTTGGATCAGATCCAACGTCGGGTCGCCATCCGGCCCGCGTAGATGTTGGCACCGCGCGGCTGACTCAGTTGAGATCTCGGCCAGTTCTGCCAGGCTCACGGTGTCTTGCAAGCGTGTCGCCACATCCAAGACATCCGGGAACGCATTGTCGTGGGCATCTGTTGCAAGCGGTGATCCCCAAGACCCGCCAACGATTTCCGCGCTTGGAAGTTTCGGCAAACCGGACAGGACTCTGCCTTCCCGAGAGGCCCACAAGACACGATCCGGTGCGTCAAACATCAAAGGGTCACTCGCCCCTTCGCATTGGATACAAGCATGCG
>ERZ1740070.365-NODE-365-length-31728-cov-11.427209_pt1 | contig 31728 bp, 8 predicted proteins | sample MGYA00581734_ERZ1740070 | MGnify/ENA primary metagenome ERZ1740070 (study PRJEB43018, sample SAMN04849744) | marine metagenome | isolation source: floating plastic debris | place: Pacific Ocean | collected 2008-09-01 | study: EMG produced TPA metagenomics assembly...
TTTTACACACTAATCAAAATAGATAGAATACGTGCATCACAGGATGCATACCTTTTAACTATTCTAATGAATAATGTGGGTTTAACTATGCGAAATGCTTTACCCACACCAAAGGCTGCCATTACATTGCTTGGCTTTGTAGCTATGGAGATGGGAGATAAAACCTACAGTTACCCTATTACTAATTTTAGATTTGACTCAAACTTTCAGTAAAATTGAAAAAGAAGTTATCTCCGTGGAAAACCTTTTAACACAGACACACAATTCGGGACACTACCCAATATTCTCCAACTAGCCTGAGTTTGATCGGCAGTAAAATAACTTCCGCGCTAGGTGGAAAGGGTGCTAGTTGGAGCTACTTCCGTGCTAGGTGGTTTAGCCTAGGAGCTTTATAATACCTAATAAAATAGCAGAGAACAATGTGCCAACTAATACAGCATATCCACGAGCATAAGGATAAGGATTATCCTTAGTGATCAGGTCTTCGTGCAAAAAAGCTGATACTTGACAACCTATTATATGAGAAATAAATACGACAATTACAAAACCAATTAACAATATAATTCCCTGCATCCGATTAATCTTCTTTATCAACAAATTCAACTGTGCTTTTTCCAGCTGAAATTAAGTTAGTAATAGCATCGGCTGAGTCTAGGACTTTGTTAGATTTACTATAAACATTAATTAAGCCCTGTCCTCCACCAACTAAACTCGCACCGGTTGCTACATATTCATAATAAACTGCCTCACCAAAAACAGCTTCTTCTATAATTCCACCGATTGTATAAACTTTATCAGGATCGTATTCCATATTGTATTTATCAATCAATATTCTCCAACTAGCCTGAGTTTGATCGGCAGTAGCTAGAGTCGCTGCTGTTCCGACTAAAGTTGTAGAAGCAACAATTCCTACGCCTAATCCTACTGTATTAAATGCAGCGTTAAATACATCACTGGAAGTAATTTCCTGAGATTTTAGAAACGCCTCCCTTGCTGCAGCAGCTCTGCGACTCGCCTGATTTCTCTTGGCTTGATAATAGTGTGAATTTTGTCTTGCGTTATAGGATACAAAGTTGTCAAAGATTTCATTCCTATCGCGAATCATTATTTGGGCTGCAGTTTTGGCTCTATTTAGATCATACTCTGGGTTACTACGCTTTTTCTCAATAGCTCCTTCTATGTCAAATTTATATTCTGGGAGCAGTGCTAACCCCGGTCCTTTCGGTTCAACCCTCTTGATATCGTATACTCTCATCACCGCTCTTCGCCTTTCATAGTTTAATTCATCAATTGAAAGTGCATCAACCTGAATTCCCTTTCTCCCTAAGTATTTATCAATTTGATACAACTCCGCTGGTGCTGCCTCTAGACCATCTACATCAACCGCATAAATTGGAGTATTGCTAGCAAACTGGTAGGGCGTCAACATAGGATAGGTCCTTGTCAACGGATCCACACTTAAAAACTTCCCAATGGCCGGGTTATAAATCCGAAACCCATAATCGTAGTGGGCCAAGCCCAGGGAAGCGCTGCCGGCACTACTAGCGTCTATTTCTTCAGGGGTTTGGTCGCTGGAAAGTGCAACAATTTCAGTTGGTGTTAATGCACGATTATAAATCTGTAATTGGTCTACAGATCCATTCAAGTGGTATGAGTAGGTACCATTGAGGTTAATGCCTCCAATTAAACCAGGTCCTGAAGAATTACCGTCAATCAAACCTATAATGTCACCGCTTTCTCCATCTGTAATTCCATCGACATAAACCTGCAAGTTGGAGCCATTACCAACGACAGCAATATGATGCCATTGAGTATCGTCAATAGTAGCTACGTTGCCAAGCACACCGCTGTTAGTTGAGCCATCAGTTATCAATAAGAACACTAACTTTTGCCCATTGGTAGGATCCATTAAAAGGGCAAACCCAGGGTTTGTGCCAAAAGTCGAATTTGAGACTATGTACTGTAGGATAGATAGGTCTTCAAGCTTTACCCATGTTGAAATGCTGAATACACCAGTATTATGAATAAAGGCTAAATCATCCTCTGAGCCTGTCAACTCAATATAATCACTAACCCCATCAAAAGCATAGGCACTATTTGCATTCCCATCTCTATCCAATGTCAAAGTAGCTCCATTGACTGTACCATTCAATTCATTGCCGGATACATCATTGGCGTTGCCATCGAACGGTAAATCCACTACTAGTGAGGCCACTAATTCACCAGATGTCCCGATAGAGCCGCCCCACTCTCCCTTTTGATCTTTTTCCTTGCCGTTAAAGCCATAACGGTAGGCAATAAGGTCAGAGTCATACGCCTCATCAGGCACGAGTTTTTCGTGGGTAACCACCAGATCGTCAAAGTTCACCTGGGTTACCTGTGGACTTTCATTAGAGGTGTAAATGAATACATAGCCATCTTTTGGAACGATGTATTCGGGTAAAGCCAGCTCTTCGTGGTCATTCACCGCAGCAGCCGTAAACAGCTGAAAACCGGCATCTACAAAGTTGAAATCTTCATCGAATACAACACAGTTGATACCTGCGATCACATTGTTACCGGAAGGGTCGTCCGGCTTGGTGAGGGTGAGCGTTCCACCGAGCAGATCAGTAAAAAACTGGTTAATGGTAGCCACTTCCTGGGTAGAAGTAATGCCAAACGTGGTAAGGAAGGCATCCGCCAGGGAAGTGGCAATATCGGTAGGGTCTTCAGAACCATCGGGCATCAGGTACTTACCAAATACGCTGGCGGTGATCTTATCACCGGCTTGCACTTTTAAGCTTTTGGAGAGTCCAATGATCTTACCGGTTTCCCCGGTAAGCCGGAAAGAATATGACGGCACATCCGTTGGCCCCTGATTGACATAGGTTTCTGTGTGGTTGAATACCGGATCGCTGATGGTGATTTCCGGGTTACCGGCTATTTCAGCATAATTATCAAATTCCGGTAGTTCCAGCAGAATATCTGCAGGTTCCATGGTAGCCGTAGAGGTGAATTCCTGCCAACGGACTGTGGGCATATCCATACCATAGGGGTAGTAGGCCGAGGCCGAAACGATCTTTGGTGTGAAATTCTGTGGGGTACCACTCTCAGTCTCACTTTGCTTCCGGTCAGTGATTACCGCTCGCACATTCCCCAAATGGTCTTTCAACTCATACTGCTTTTGGTCCAGTGTACGGGCATAGACATCCGCCGGTAAGGCACCAGAGGTTGCACTTGCTGAAGCTACAGAGAAATTATTGCCGTCTGCCCCGTCTTCAAATTTAAACCCGGGTTGAAGGGTAAGGCTCACCCCGTCTTCCAGCTCATAAGAGACCCCGTCATAGCTGTTGACCGTTCCATCAGCTGCAATGTTCTCTACAGCTTCCTGGTTGTTGGTTTCCGCACCTTCGGGCGTATAAACCCCTATACGATCACTGCCATAAATGGGCACTTCACGAAGTTCGGGAGCACCGGAATTAGCACGATAGGTTCCCATAATATTGCCGCTGGCGTCCCGCACATAATAGGTGCTGTATACATTGCCAAACACATCTACGGTTTGCTTTTTCACCCGGTTGCCGGCCGCATCATAGGTGAATTTGGTGCCTCCACCTCCACCCTTGGTCAGGGCATCTACCTTCCCGTATACCGTCCAGCCGATATCGATATCTTCCTGGTCATCGCGTGTGAGGTTGCCTATTTCATCGTAGGTGTAGTTGTTTACCGGCTGGCTTTCCAGGTCTTGCGGATGCACCTCTGTATCCAATACAGCATCGGTTACTCCCTTCAGCCGATTGTTTGATAAGCTAAGGTCATAGTTGTACGTTAAGGCATCAAAGTTGACCGCATCAACATCGTTTCTGTTCAGATTCTGCAGGTTACCGTTAGCATCCAGATTAAAATCCGCATGGAATCCGCCACGGGCATAAAATGTAGGTGTTGAAGGCGCATCAGCACGATAGACATTAAAGCGGCTGTCTTTGATGCGGTTCAGTTCGTCATACTGGTATTGGTAGCCGGTTCGTACCCATTGATCATCGGAAGCATGGGTGGCCAGCTCCCAGGCGCTGATGTTGCCGTTGAACAGCTCCCGCCCGGTGGCTGCCGTTAGCAGACCAACGTTAGTATTGGGATTAGTGTAGTCACCATTATAGTAATTAATGGCCATGGCAAAGGCGTCTTTACCAAAAGTGTTAGTGCCGTCATTAGCATCCGGGTTATTCAATGCTTTTAGCCATCCATGAATCGTGTAGATGTAATCCAACTGCTGCAGGTTGTCTTCTCCAATATTGGCAGTTTTCAGCGGACCATGCGGGTAGTATTCATAGGTAGCGTCTATATCCCAGACCTTGCCATCCACTGAGGTAGACACGCTGGTGATGCGGTTGTCCTCGTCATAGTCATATTTATGGTAAAATTGATCGGCATAGCCCGGGTTATAACTCACCATCAACACATTACCACTAATTAAGTCGTAGTTGTATTGAATGACTTTATCTTCCAGCCCAGGCACACGCTGCACCAGCCATTCTACGTTTCCGTGGGGGTCATAGCTATAGATAGTATAGGTTCTATCGTCCAGCGTGCCATCGAGGCCGTCTTCATCAAGATAGGTGTACGACACACGATTTTGCAAGAAGCGCTGAGGGGAGGTCAACGCACCTGCATACGCCTCCGTGTAAATCGTTACAGTTTTCTCGGTGCCTTCTTGCGGGAAGTCGGGGCTGTTTGTCAGCGACTTAAATGTGGATAAGCCATTCGTACTCTCCCCTACCTCAACAATACGACCCAGGTTATCGTATTTGGTATAGCTATACGCTCCCTCAAGATCCTGTTGGGCATTTTGTGAGAAGCGCAGTTGCCCGAGATCGTTATAGTAGAAGTAGGTCTCCCCACCGTCCGGACTGTTTTGTTTTACCAGTTGGCCTAAACTATTGTAATGATAATCCGTGGCCATCTGATGATCGTTTGGATCAGTAGTATTGAACCCTAACGGGGGTACGGTTCGCATGAGATTGCCGGCCCTGTCATAGTAATACAAGGTGTAATGGTGATAGCCGAGATCGTAACTCACCTCAAAGTCATCGTTCACCTGGGTGGCATCGGCACATTGCGCATAGTAGTCATCCCTGAAATCTTCCACCTTACCAGAGATATATTCATTTTGCTGAAAGTCGAGGGTTCTGACGATTTCCTGCGTATTGAGTTCTTCGCAGGTGAATGGGGTAGCCTCAAATACATAGTCTTCGAAACCTTCCGGAATAGTGATTTCCGTGATTGGGTCACCGAAGCGGAAGCAGAGGGAGTTCACAAAGCAGGTGTTATTAATATCAGGAACCAGCGTAATTGCATGACCGTAAAGGGTAAGACCTACTACAATCGTATTAGTGACTTCCACCCGGTATATGCCGGCTGTAGATTCCGTTGTAGATACGAGAAAAAGATCATTATCGCTAGATTTTATACCTACATTATCCCAATCCACGCCATTAAATTTTTGCCATTGATAGAGGTTATTATTACCTGAAGTGGTAAAAGGAATTGTAAACGGCTGACCGGGAATAAAGTTAAGGGTAGCGGCCTGTCCAAGAATGCTATTTTGGGGCGATAGGCCTACAAGACCAATATCCTGGTATATAAAGTCCTCAAGGTCACCAAAAACAAAATTATTCTCATAAATGAGCAATGTATATGATGGATTTGGCCGAGGAGGTAGATAACCCGAAAAGTTATTCCTATACAACAATAGTGTTACTTCTGGCATATCTAATAAACCCGCTATCGAACCTGTGAAATTGTTTTCGCTCAAGTCGATAATAGACAAGTTACTAAGGTCATTTAAAGGCGTAATGTCTCCTGTGATCTGATTATCTCTTAAATTGAGAAAATTCAAATTTGTTAAATTCTCAAATGAATTTGGAATGCTACCCGATAATTCATTACCGGCCAAACTTAAGGAAGTCAAGCCTAAAATGTTCCCTATGGATGAAGGGATAGAACCGGTTAATCTATTATTCAAAATACTTAGGCTTTGTAAATTGACCAGGTCACCGAGTTCTACCGGCAACGTACCCGACAATTGGTTTTCACTAAAGTCCACAAAGACTAAATTTGTTAGCCCACCTATTGACGCGGGGATTGACCCTGAGATTTGATTATTAGTAAGTGTAAATGTGGTTAATGAACTCAATCCACTTATTGCTAATGGAATTTGACCCGTTAACAAATTGTTTCTTAGGTCTAGTGTATATAGATTTGACAAACCACCCAATTCTACAGGAATCGGACCAGAAAGTTGATTATCCCTCAAATCTAGGTTTCTAAGATTCTCGAGCCCACCCAACTCGCTAGGGATACTAGAATCGATATTATTATACGCGAAAGACAATGCAACTAGGGCATTCAAATTACCAATAGTCGATGGTATTGCTCCTGAAAGAGAATTGTTATTCAGGTATAGCGAGGTTAAATTAGAAAGGTTACCTATACTGTTTGGAAGTGATCCAGCAAGCATATTTCGAGACAAAATCAGTTGCTTTAAATTGGTCATATTTCCAATCTCCTCAGGTATATTACCGGACAGTTGATTGTCCGAAAGATGTAGCACTTTCAAAGAGGTGAGATTCGCTAGTTCTGCTGGTATTTGTCCCGAAAAATTATTATCGAACAACGCTAATCGAACGAGATTAAGTGAGCCTAAAAAGGTAGGGATACTACCAGATAAATTGTTTGCCCCCAAGTCTAGCTCATCTAAATTAGCTAATGCAGCCATTTCAATTGGAATATTTCCTGTTATTTCATTGAGTTCTAAGTTTATTTCCTCAATAGATGTCAGATTACCAAATGAGGTCGGAATACTTCCACCAATTTGATTCCTACTCAAATCTAGTGACAGTAGTTTATTTAAATTTCCAAGAGACGCAGGGAGAACACCACCTATCTGATTAACGGTCGCTGTACTGTAATTAATACCCAACTTCAATTGAGTTAACTCAATGAGTTGTCCAATAGATTCAGTTAGTGTTCCCGTCAAATTATTGCCTTCCATTTCTATGGAAACAACATCACCGTTCATAATAAAAACCCCGAACCAATCATTAAAATCTGCAAAAGTAACCGTCGCAGGATCTTTCCAACTAGGATAGTCCCAACCACTATTATCAGTCCAGTTCTGCCCATTTGTACTTTCAAACAAATCTCTTAATGCCGCATATTCTATATCATCCGGAACCAAGTTAAAAGCAGCCTGGGAGGTTTGTAATGGAGCAGATTGTTGTAATGAAGACAATAGACTTTCTGTTTCAATCTGTCGCATTACTTCTTCTTCGATTTCAGTTATTATAGCATCGTAAAGACTATCTTGCACAGGATTGACTAGATCATTAAGTTGAGATATATTAGCTGTGCTCGATACAGGAAGCGGCACAAGCAATGACGTGTAATCCAAATAATCCCACTCCCCACTTCCACATGCCGTCTCCCCAGCAGTGTTAACTCTAACCTCAAAATCTGCGGTCAGCACTTTTTGAAGATTTGCAATGGAAGCGTCCGTGATTTTTCGCGTTACGATGTTATCCTCAGGAGAGTCGCCTTCGAAAAGAATAATCTCTTCCAGTTCAGGTAAACAGTACCCCCTACAGTTGTCTACCAATGCCTGCTCCATTGCCTCTATCTCACATTGTTCTATATCAAATACAGCAGGGTCCCGCGGGGCTCCCGTAGGTCTCTTAACTCCGGTAACCGGATCTACTTCCAGCAAGAAAGCATCTCCCTCCACATACAGGTCCTGGTTATGAACATCATCAATGACCGCCTGCCGGAAAGCCGGGCGCTTGTTTTCACAGGCATCATGGCATTGACGGATCATCAATAATAGATTTTCGTTTTCCGGGTCATCGTCATCGTCATTATAAGCACCATATTTTATGCAGTTGTAAATGGTTTGTCGCTCGGAATAAGGAAGACACAAGAATTGGTCGGCCACATTGGCCTGATCGCACGGAGAAGTCGTTGTCGGGAGGGAATTGTAATAGCCAATGTATCCCGTCATGCAATCGTTCATACGTTCGTCAGCCCCGTTGTAATAGAACAACTTATACAAATAAGGCTTTTCCGCATCACCAGGAACGGAGGTATAAAAACCTTCTTTTCTGATCATCTTAGGCATTTCAGGCGTTTCGGTTTCCTTCAGCCTGATCTCTATGGTCTGAAAGAAATTATCGATAAGGTTGTATTCGTAGGTTAGTCCATCCGCTTCATCCGGTAGCTCGTCGGGGTCTAACGTCATTCCTTTTAAGTACTCATAATTCTGTACCTGCTGCTTCCATACCTGCCATACCATCTGACAATCGTATAAGTACAAGCTACTCTCATCCAATTCTTGTAGCATGTTGGCCATCATGATGTTGAACTCATCTTTCGTAAGGTAAACCGGACCCCTGTCCGCCCGGTACCTGAAGGCAAGCCATTCGTACGTGAGAGTACCATCGAAATCACCTATTTCTCCGGGATCAGGATCACCAATGGGTCGTGGCCTTCGGACCACTTCAGCATCCCAGTAGTCCAGGAAATATTGGACAAAGTCCTGGCTTGTAAGATCACTGCAATCCACTTCCTGGTCGCAGTCATCCACAAGAATGGGAATGATGATGAGCTCTCCGTCACATCCCACGGGTACTTCATAATATCCATCCTGTCCATCCACAGCATCTATTTTAGTATATGCCTGTGCATCTAAGTAAGCATATAGGCCTTCCAGGTCTATTGTTTCTCCGCGGATGTAAGCATCTACCGGATCAAAAACGGCAGCCACCTCACCGGAGTAGTGATCACGGACTTCGGTCAAATGATCGTCTATGAATAAGTTGCCTGTAACACCAGACCTGTTTAAACTTCGTACCCTTTTCTCCAACGTATAACTACCCGCGTCAACCGATTCGGTGAATGACCTTGAATAAGTAGTGTTTGCCGCGCAGTTTACTGCGTCTGCATTTATGGTGTAGGCAGCTAGTTGACGGGTATTGGCAGGGTCTTCCATGTCGTGGAGAATGAATGTAACCACGTAGTCACAGGTTTTACAAGTGCTATTACATACGTCGTTTATCGTGGTGGGGCTCAGGGTGTAGTTTACATTGATCCCGGAGGGCAGCGTGAATACCAGTGGTTTTTTACTGCTACTCGTGCTCTCATTTAAAGGGGCCTTCTCTGTGATATTCTCTGTGATGGTCTTTGTAGCATCATCACGGGAATCTAAACCGTCAAGATTAGTGTTGCCTGTACCAATCACTAAAGCTGTAGCAATGGTTTTACCATCCTTATTTTGATAACTTACGGAAGTGGTATTATTGGCATCCACCGTGAGCTCTTTGTACGTGTTAGCGGCTACAGGTGCTTCTGAACCAAACATGAAGTCGAGTTCCTGCTGTGCAACCCCTGTGTAAAAGTAGCGAACTGTATGTGGGCTGCTGATACCATGGGCTGCGCCAACCCCACCCTGCCTTCTGAGTCGGCCCGTGCCATCATTCATAAATAGTGAGCGGGTATAAGGCACACCTTCTGCATCGGCGACATCAGCATTTATGCCATTATCCGCTCCCCCATAATAACCGGAGTCTCCTGCTTTCTTGTCCAAATAGGCTGCATCAGGGCTTTCTACCTTGTTATCGGCATCAAAGGATTCTGCGGAATAGAGCGTGGCACCATCCGTCATAAGGTTGGGTTCATAGCCCAGCGTACTTTTGCCAACCACGGGTGCAGGCAAAGACTGAATCGCATCACGACCTGTATAATCCTGAAGGGTTTGGGTAGCTACTACCTGATCCGAGGAATTAAGTCTGGTCTGCTGCTGGTTTACGCGTTGCAGTCCGTCAGCAAACGTGAGCTGTTCGCTGACCCGATTACCTTCTGTAAACGTCCTGCTGTAAATATAATTCTTATCTTCATCCGGTTGGGTAAATACAAAGGTCTGAACGTTATTTGGCCATTCCCGGAGATTTTCAGGATTATTAGTACCCCCGGCCTTATTTCCAACGGGGCGTACCTGCCAGGCATATTGTCCTGAACCCTCGGCCATGGTAATGATGAGTTCCGCACTTTCAGACTCAATGACAAGTGCATTTTCCCAACGGTGGCTGGTATTTGAAGGTACCGTTTCTCCCTCAAACACTTTTAACAACCGAAGCTGGTAGGCACTAACCAGGCCACAAGAGCTGCTCCAGGCATACTTTACATCCCAACCACTGCCGGGGAGCACCTGGGTGCCGAATGCACTCAATTCAGTTTGATCCATATCTATCTGATAGTGGTCATCATAGGTAGCGGAAAACCGCACGTAGTTGTCGACTCCTCCGGTTACCGTATAGTTATCAATTTGAATAATAAATTTCCTTAGGCCGGTTATATCTTCGTTCAGTTCTACAGTGAATAAAGCCTCCGGCTGCGAAGTGCTTATACTAATGCTCTCGCTGCGTGTTAACAAATCGCCGGCAATGCCGGTGCCTACAACTGTGAAGTCGACGCTAGCGGAAAAATCAGCTTCTCCCCATTGATATTCGTCTCCCAGGTCGAGGCCTATACTCAATTCCACTACATCCAGCTCGGCCCTGCAGTCTGAAGTGCGCTGATCGCAGGTATTTAAAATCAATTCATCGGTAGGACTGGTCTGGAGCTGGACATGATTAAACTCAATATTGCGGTTTGCAATGAGATTCTCTTCTACGTTTATCACAAGATCAAATTGCGTGCCTGAACCGCAATCATTTGCAGGAGTAATGCCTACGTTGAAAGTTCCCTGGCTATTGAAAGTAAGCTCTGCCTCCCTCTGTTGTGCGTCAAGATAATTAGCGCTAATGCCGGCTGGCAAGGACCAGCTAAACGAATTTGCCTCATCAGCACCGATCACGGTGTATTGCAATGTACTTAATTCACAAGCGGCATTTACACCCTCAACGGAGGTTATATTATCGGGTCCACTCTCGGCGTTAACGCTAATGGTATATACACAACCTGCATTGGCCGTGTTCGTTGCCGTAATGGTGTGATTGCCACTATTAACGAAAATTACACCTGCTTGTGTAGCTGAAGGTGTAATGACGCCACCATTATCCACCTCCCAGGTAAAGGTGTCCGTAGTATTTTGCATAACAAAGGAATGGGAAGTACTCCCATCAGCGCAGATCGTGCCACCGGCGCTTCTGACCAGCATAACATCAGCTTCGCAAGGATTATTTATATTAATAATACGTGTTACCGGGCGCTCATTTTCGTTGCTCTCACCGCAGTCATTCAATGGGATTGCCTCCAGTGTATGTTCGCCATCTGCAAGTGGTGGGATAACTAATATTAATGCACGAGTACCATCACTTGGAAGTGGTGTCCCATCCAGGCGCCACTCATAACTATCCACCTCCGGAAGTTCAAAATCTTCATCTCTTACAAGTAAGGCCACAAAAAATATGTACTGCTGACCAACCTCAAAAACCGTTGTGCCCGGTTCCGTACTAAAAGTTCGTATAAAAGCTACTCCATCACCTAATGTAGGTGGTAAACACGCCTGGCTCCATCCGGAGAAAGACGTGAGTAAAAGCAGGCTTATTATAAGTGTTTTTTTAGTTGACATTCGATGTGGCTGGTTTTCGAGAATCTATTAACTTATATGTACTATACCTTTCTTTTAGAGACTTACCTGCCGTTACCATTTCAAGTGCAGTACCTGAAAAAATAGGTTTCTCCAAAAAGTTATTGTATTCATGTATGACCATCTCAAGAGATTTTAATGTTCCTGAATTGTAATTGATCAGTGACCGTGTCATCTGACCTTTTTTGTCCGTCCAGATGATATAATCACTAATAAAAAATCTCTGCACAAGATCATCATTGGGTACGATGGTATATTGGTTTGTTCCATAATCAGTTTGCCCGGAAATGCACCGAACATCCTTGGCGCTACGCAATAATGAATCCTGGATAGTTACGATCTTTTCGAACTGGTCTTCTACTAGTGCTGATTTAGCCCTCCTGGCAATGAATATGGTCTTATTTGGCTCAATGATCGATACTATGACGGAATCATCCTGGTATAATCGATAATCCTTAGATTCAACTACGGATTTGCTACCCTTACCGTATGATTTTATGCGCTCCGTCTTTTCCGTGTCGGCAGTAACCACTTTGGCAGTATAATCAATATAAAAACCTTCGGTGATATCAAAATCGGCCATCATTTGATACGCCTGCTTGAGTTGCGTTTTACAATCCTGCCCTACGGATACTGATGTGCCGGCCAGGAAGAAGAATATGGTTATTAAGTATTTATTCACCTCTGTCTTCTTTAGGAATATTGTAATGCGTTTCCTGCACCGTCTTGATGCCACGCTCCGTTTCTATTTGTTTTCTAACCAACTTACCTTCCCCGTCATACTGGTAGTATAATCCAAAGTGCTGGTCGTCGAATACCGTAAGCAGCCTGAAGTTACGCGGATCGTAGACGTAGGCTGTCATCTGTGCGTCTCCCGGCTGTATTCGCAAATCGTCGATCCAGCATTTCCCGGAGCCGGTATAAATCAGCCCTGTTTTGAACAGATCGGCATCTTCGCGGAATTCGGAGGTCTGAAGCACTCCGAAATCAGTGATCCTGGACGTGACAAGTTTCCATTCCCCTACCCGAGCCACTACGTTCACAAGTTCCGTGCTGATGTCATTATCATCAGCATCCGTTACTTTGAATTGCAAACCACTTAAATCACTTTCTGATTCTAATCTCACCCAGGCTTTTAGCAGAATGCCGTTGGCTTTTATTTGTTGTGAAAGGGAAAGGGTGGGCTGCTTGTAAAATCCTGAAAATTCCGCTGCCTTTTTACCGGAGTGTACAAATTCAGTGGTAATATTTAATCCATTCTCAGATATCAAAACACCCTCTTCAAGTTCAGTGCCGTATGTATTTTCAAAACTTTCAAAGTAGACGTCTTCATACTCAGCGTTTTGAGCTGTTAAATAAGGTAAGGCGCCATGATATCCAAATTTTGCGGTACTGGGTATATCCAGGACATTGCGCTCCTGAATAGCCTCGCCATTAATTGAATATTGCTCAATGCTACTGGAACGGATCCATTTTTTAGGGTTGTTGGCATCTTCATACCGCCATGTAAAGTCCTCAAGTGTAAAAGTTCCATTACTTAAGTTTTGCCCTGTTTCAAAAAGCTCGGATTTATAAGCATAGCTATTTTTGACACGCCACTTTCCGAGCTGACCTGTTTCAAATTCGTTGCTTCCTTCCGGTTGATCAATGGACGCCAACTGACGGTCATTGAAATACCATTCGTCAGAATACGTTACACTGGAAGCCGAAACAGCATTATCAAGCACATTGGGTTGGGCCGTGGCAGATACGCATGATAGTAAAAAATTGCCCGGGCAATCCTCTTTTCTGAAAGCAATTTTACCGGTGATATCGTCCACATAGAATTGCCCTCCGTTCTGAGGCACCGGAGATTCGCATATATAATCGAATACACGTATGCTCTGCGTAGACTGACTCACACAACCTAAATCAGTAGTTACTGTAAGGTTTATATCAAAATCCCCGGCCGCATCGAATCGATGCTTTGCAGTACTCCTCTTCGTAGTAGTGGCGTTTCCGTCATTCCAGTCGTATCTATAGGTATATCCGTTTACAAATTGGCCGGCTGTGACCCCGATGACTTCACCTATTCTTAGCAACGAGTGATTAGTAGCGAAAGAAGAACCGGGAACAGGTGCAGGTTTTATAATTATGTCCTTTACGAAACCATAGCTACCGAACAAACAATTAGGCTCTTGAGGCGGTGTTATGCCGTTTGCGGTAACGGTAGCTACATAACTATGTACGGTAGGAGGTACGTTAGAAAACGTGTATGAAAATAAATTAGTGGTAGGAATTACATTGGCAAATTCCTGGATTAAGGTACCACCACTATTGGTGTGCGGATCAAAGCTACCGTCATTTTCAACTAATCTAAACGTATAAGACACTCCCGAAAAAGGTGGAGTGTTAACAAACCCCAGGTTTACGGTTATCTCACCCGAGCTGGTACCGTCATTACATACAAATTCCGTGGCGCTTTCCAAGCCCATAAGGAACCGCATGGGGTGCGATCTTGAACAATTGTTGGCGTCCTCAACAAAAATATCATCTAACTCAAACGTACAAAAACGGGCATCTGTGACTTGAACGGAATAAGCTCCGGCAGCCAGACCGGTTCTATCTTCCAGAGTGGAACCGCCATCGGACCATAGATAAGTGTAGGGGGTGGTACCGCCGGAAACTGAAATATCAATAGTGCCAGTACCTGTACCGTTGTCACCCGTACTGATGTAGGTCGCTGCCAGTTCTTCAGCCTCGCGGATAATAATACCACGCGACTCAAAAACGCTCAAGAAATCACATTCAGGTTGACGTATACCCACCACATATTCTGATGGCTCCAACCCTCCGAAGATTCCCACATTATTTGTCAGTGGTTTCAAAATTGGAAGTGCAGGTACCTCGTTGCCTGTTTCTATATCGAAAAGCTCAAATTCGTAAGGCGGTACACCTTCGGTAACAATGACCGCTATTATACCGTTATTGGCACCGGCACAACGGACATCGGAGGACAAGATCTGGTAACTGAGAATATCGGGGCAATTGTCAGACAAGTTAATGAACCGAGATTCTTCACAACCTGTAGCATCGCTGACCATCACCCGGTAAATGCCATTTGTCAAGCCGGTTTGGTCTTCCTGTGCGGGCAGACCTCCGGACCAGGCGAAGGTGTAAGGCGCTGTACCGCCGGTAACGGTAAGGTCAATGGCGCCATTACCGGACCCGTCATCTCTTGTAACACTGGTTGCGATACTAAATGAACATTGATCGAAACCAATGCCAATATTATTTAATGATTTTGTACATCCATTAGCATCAGTTACAGTAACATCATAAAAACCAATGGGTAGATTCAATATTTGGTCTTCTAGGGGATCCAACTCATCGGACCAGCTAAAGTTATATGGAGCGGTTCCTCCCATAATTGTGAGATCTATAGAGCCGAATCCTATTTCATGGTCAAAACTCTTGGTGTAGGTAACATTAAAGTTGCCGGGAGCAACCGAGACAGAGTTTAAGGAAGTACCTGTGCACCCCTCACTGGTAGTAGCCTCTACGGTGTAACTGCCCACATTCAGCTCAAAAACTTCGATACTGTTTAGATTGGCGCCGGCCACAGGGGCTCCATCTTTATACCATTGATAGCCGGCATAACCCGACGGTACGCTTAGTAAGGTGGAACTTCCTTCACATAAGGCCACTGGTCCCTCAGGCGAAATAGTAAGGTTATCAAATCCAGCTTCTCCAACAATAAATGGTTCGCTTAGGTAAGAGCAGCTCCCCTCTGTTACCGAGACCGTGTAGAATCCGGGCGACGAAGTGCTGTAGGTTGAGTTTGTAGCGCCTGCAATAGGTGAACCATTTTCATACCATTGATAGGTTACCGCAGACGAACCAGTAACTCTGGCTTTTAATTCTATGGTTTCTCCGTTGCAAATGTAGGTGCCCTGATGAAAATCAAAAATCGTTAAACCGGAATTGGGCAGATCAACCGTGGGTATCGCATAAAGTTCATTGGACCTTCGATCATATGCCACAGGAAAGGTTGAATATTCCAGCATCTCGAAACCAATGTCCCCTGCAATTAACCTTTTTGCTTCATTTGTTCTCAAGTTATATTTCCACACGCCAGCATCATCGAACCCTGATCCAAATCGGGTTGGTAAGGTCATGCCAGACATTCCCGCATAAAGCGTTCCGGTAACGGCATCATAATCAAGTCCCGCACCATAGTTTGTTGGCAATGGATCTCCAATTACTTCGTTTTTACCACCGGGTGAAGTGCTTTCTACAGTAAGCACTTTCCCTTTATTAGAGTTTAAGTCGTATAACCATATGCCAGCTTCCCATGAGTTGCATAGTAGTAAGCCCCCATGAATAGAAATATTGTAACTTTCAGTCGTATGTAATGGGTCGCCCAACACAGGATGCATACCCGATGATGCGGTAGATTCCGGAGATAAAATTCTACCTGTATTGTCTGTTATATTGTACTCCCAGATACCATGATTCAAAATAGAAACATACAGATATCGCTTACCCTTGCGATCAACAGTTTTTGAGTTCAGACAGTAGTTGCCAGGCATAGGATCACCTATTACCTCATAGTTACCTCCGGAAACCGTGTTTTCAGCTGTAAGAAACTTGCCGGTTTGCTGTGCTTCATCGTAAACATATAGACCGCTTTCCGGGAAACTACCGCCAAAATCACCCAGAGATACGAATACCATATCATCCAGTTTATCCACTCCATTGCCAATGCCATTTGGAAACGGATCACCACCTCCTGCGGGCAACCATCCGGGATAAAAAGCAGTACCGGAGCCATTCACCAAATCATATTTCCAAAGTGCCCCGGCATTCGTTCCTTTTGGCCACCCGGCAACATACAGCATATCACTATCTTCATCGAGGAACATGTCCCAGGGATCAAACTGATTGTAATTGTCACCTGGCAATTCGGTTGTTGTTTCTATTAAAAACCCCTCATTTGTATTTCTATTTAAAGTCCATATTCCAGTCAATCTTGAACCGACATAAACCGTATTTCTTTCATTATCTATGGCCAGGCCATTGTAAATTCCCCCTCCTTCTGTGGGATAATTGACACCTGAATCTACGGTACCATCCGGATTATAGAACCTACCCCGGCTAAGCTGTTGGACCTTGCGACCATCTGACGGTTCTATATTCACGCTAAAATTAGGTTCATAAATAATGGTCACTTCATCCGTGCCCGGACTGCAGCCCGCGTCTGTAGTCGTCCAGCGGAAGGTATACAAGCCCGGTTTGCCTAGTGTGACCTGGCTGGTGGGACTAGTTGGAGCAGCGAAAATGGCCTGTGAGGGACCTGACTCTTGTGTCCATTGCCCGGTGGCTCCGGAGGCAGCCATGGCGGTAGTTTGCGTACAAATGGATTGGTCGGAGCCGGCATTGTTTCCGCTCCCTGGGGCCGGAAGTATCGTAATGCCAAATCCATCTATGGTTTGATAACAACCCGTGATAGGATTAGAAACTCGCACTAGATAGTCACTTGGAGGAATATCGCTGTATATAACACGAGTAGCAGATTCACGATTGAACACCACTTGATCGGAAACATCTGTGGGGCCAAAAAGATCAAATAACTGAAAATCAAAAGCACTGATGTCGGAAATAAAATCAACGGCTATGGTACCGCCTTCTAAGCAAGTTTCATCTGTTGATTCAAAAGAATATTCATTTGAAAGAAAACATGTGGATGATGATGTCACAACAATATCCTCTAATAAAGATGAACATCCATTTAAATCCGTTACAGTTACGCTATAAGTTCCTGCAGGTACAGTTCCAATATGGTCCTCTTGAGCCGGAAGGCCACCGGACCAGGAAAAGGTATACGGAGCTGTACCCCCGGTAACTGTCAGGTCGATGGTGCCGTTAGCAGTGCCGTCATCTGGGTTACTGACATAGTCGAGGACGAATGTTGTAGTTGTATCAATAACTTCTAGGCTAAATAAATAACCCTTTTGAGGGTCACATCCTTGATCTAATATTTGAACAAAGTATAAGTCACCATTTTTGACACCATCAAATGGTATATAAGATTCACCTTGTGAAACACTTTCAAAGAAATAAGGGGAATCGGTTATCAATGGTATTGCTGAAAATGAAAACGGCCCTACTCCTGAGGTAATGTCCACAGTAAGAGTCCCCGATTCACCTGAACAATGTTCATATTCAATAGAAGAATTAAATGTGCAGCCAGGATCTCCAGGTTCAAAAAATTCATCAATTGCGGAACATCCCCGTGAATCCGTAACAATATATTTAAATGAACCAGCTAGATTTCCACCGTAACTTAACTTGTAACGATTAAAATAACTTGTTGGAGTAAATACGGGGAAACTAATTGGAAAATTCCTTACTGTGTATGGCGGAACGCCACCATCTATAATTAACTCTACATCAGTTCTTCTTGGGTCACCACTGTAAGAGACATTAGTACTTAAGTTCAGATCATTACAAGTTAAATTTCCTAAAACTAGCTTATCAAGCTGTATAGAGCAACCCTGACTATCGGTAACAGTCAAATCATAACTGCCAGCCGCCACAATATTGACATGATTTGGGAAGTTTCCTAACCCCCCTGACCATGAGTATGTATACGGTGGGGAACCTCCCGAGACCTGAGTCACAATGGTGCCATCACCATTCCCTGTATCCGGATAAGTCCAGAACCTGTCCAGCTTAAGCCCATCATCTAAATTATGGATTTCGAAAGGTTGGCCTTCAATGACTGAACAACCATCTTGCTGAACTAATACAATGAAATGACCGTCATCAGAATTCTTATTTACAAAGTACTTTATTTGACGATTATCAGCCGATCTATGTTCTGAATAAAAACCTTCCGTTTCGAAACCATCTGATCTTCGATGCACTAAAGTGGCATAAAAATCGCCTTCTATATTTGAAAGGTTTACTGTAACAGAGTGCTCGCATGCATCATCTATTATTTGTTGATCGATGACAATGTCACACGGATCAGGTCCCACAACTTTAATTACCCTGCTATATAGAGTTAATAACGTAGCCCATTCATTTTTAACTACCAGACGGTATTCACCCGCATCACTATTTTCAAAGACCTTAGAGTAGTTTGCGGCAGTTGCCCCAGGAATATTTTCCCATTTGTCTAAAAATCTCCGTTGCCACTGATAAAGATTTCGAGTACCTCCGGTAGGTACGGCTAAATCCATTAGGTCTCCGACATTCAAGTTAATTGTTTGCGTTACACCTATTTCAGCTTGACGGATATAGTTAAATGAATCAAAATTATGCTGATCAATACCCGTATGAAGAGGTTCAATGGAACCAAAATCAAGATTATTGTAATTTATAATAACATCATAGTCCGGTACTCTGGGGGCACTACTAAAATCCGGAACTGAAGTGAATTTATTATGTTGTAACCAAACCCCACTTAAGTTAGGCAAGCTTAAGACACCACTTGGAAAGGCCCCTTCAAATTCGTTGTACTCTAACTGTAGGGTGTTTAAATTTAACATTCCGCCGAAAATAGGAGGAACTACTCCAGAAAAATTATTGAGCCTTATCATAAACCTCCTCATTGCGGTTAATTGGGATAGTTCAATAGGAATTGAACCACTGAGATTATTGTTACTAATGTTCAATTCATAAAGCTTAGATAGATTACCGAATGATGGAGGAATTGCACCCGTAAAATTATTTTCGCTACCCCAGAAGTATTCTAGGTTTATAAGATTTCCAAAATCTGACGGAAATGATCCAGTAAATTGGTTACTTGGAATAAAAAGATGCTCCAACGAGGCAAGAGTGGTTATTTTATCCAAAATGGTACCGGTGAAATTATTACCAGGTAATTGCAGTTGATTTAGATATGTCAGATTGGATATATTGGAATGTATTTCACCTTCCAGATCATTAAAACCCAAATCGAGATATTCTAAAAGTGCTAAAGTATAGAGCTCTGCCGGGATTGTTCCGATTAATGAATTATGATTTAATGAAAGAAATTTAAGTTGTGTTAAATTGCTAATCTCAGGTGGAATTATTCCGGTTAACCCAATATTAGACATGTAAAGGGTTTCCAAATTAGTAAGATTCATATAGTCCAGCGGGAATGGCACGGCTAAAACATTTGGTTTATCGAATACGCTGCTGAGGTTCAGCACTCTCAACTGATTTAAATTAGTTAAAGAACTAGGCAGAGTGCCATTCAAATTATTACCATCTAAAATAAGCTCTACCACATCCCCATTCTCCACGGTAACCCCATACCAGTTGGCCAAGTCGGTGCAGGTGTTCCCTTGAAGCCAATTGGTATTGTTAGTCCAGTTCGCCCCATTCGTAGCGTTGTAAAGGTCAACTAACGCCTGGTATTCCAGGGCATCGGGAACAACCCCACAGTCCGTCTGATATACAAAAATGGACTTACTGTATAGGGTAAGATCGGTCACCCATTCATTGGTTACCACCACCCGGTATTCGCCTATATCCGAGGCTTCAAAAGTAGCCTTTGAAAAGTCAGAGGCGGTAGCCCCGGAGATATCCTGCCAGACATCCTGAGCATCTTTCTTTTGCCATTGATAGAAATTGCGTGTGCCTCCCGTAGTGAAAGGAATGTCAAAGGGGGCCCCTAATACAAAGGCCAGGTTTTGTTCTTCGCCTATTTCAGTTTGAGGGGAGTATGTGAAATTAGAAATATAAGGAGACCCAGGACCATTGAAATTAGGCTCAAGGTCTCCAAAATCCAGCTGGTTTTCTTCTAACCAAATTACGTCCATCGAGACCGAAGAGTAATCAGGAAAACCAGAAATTCGATTATTGCTCAAAGTCAATCCAGACAGATTTGGTAAAAAAGGGAAATTACCACTCAAAGAATTATTATGTAATGTTAATCCAATATCGGAAAGTGCATTTAACTCAATGGGAACTTCTCCAATCAACTGATTATTGGATAAATTGATACTGTTTATGTTGTTAAAGGAGCCAAAGGACGGAGGTATACTACCTGAGAGCTGGTTGTTCGCCAAGCTTAAATAATTTAGATTGACCAAACTCCCTAATTCATTCGGAATATTTCCTGAGAAATTATTACCAGTCAAGTTCAATGTTTGCAGTCCTATTAAATCACCTAAAGTAGGTGGTATATCACCCGATAATTGATTATCAATAAGCTGGATTGAAAGAAGACTTATGAAATTTCCTAAACTACCGGGAAGATTTCCAATTAAGTTATTATCAATAAGTGTTATGTGAATCACATCCCCATTCTCCACAGTCACACCATGCCATGTGGCAAAGTCAGTATTTGTGGTACCGTTTAGCCAATTGGTATTATCCGTCCAGTTGGGGCCATCGGTGGCATTGTAAAGGTCTACCAGGGCCTGGTACTCTACCGCATCGGGTACGTTGCCTTCCTGGGCGTAGGTGGCTGAGGCGAGTAAAAAAGATAAGATGAATACCTTGTGTGGGATAAGGTTTTTGTGAGGAGAAAACAATGAGAAAACGTTCAACAACTTGCAGATTACTTCTCCCAATGACCATAGGGTTCGCGATGACGATTCTTGTTTCCGGAAGATGTCATGCCAGAAGATCAATATTCGGTTTGTTGGATTCAGTTCTTTCATAAGGCGGCAGCATCTATAGTTTCCCAACTGCCTCCACAGTCTATCTCAAAAGAAAGCAGGTAGAGGTCAAGGCTGCCGTTCCGTTCGAAATATATAAAAGAAGCGTTTCTAATTGTAGACTGACGCAGGGTGGTACTGCATCCGGTGGGTACAGCCCCTAAATACCCGGTCATATTCATATTGTTATAGGGTCCGGCTAACGTAAACTCGGTTTGAGAAGACATCGCTGCATTCAAGTCATTGGTGAACGCATTGGACACCCAGCGGGTATCGTCATTCGCGTCGGGCAGACTTATATCCGGGCTGGTGCTGTGGAAAACAGTTTGCCCGGCCTGATCATTGAGGCGGTTATTATTTCCGCTACGTACAATTGCTACACTAGTAAATGATGCCGGCGGAGCAGAAGCGCTGATTTTGGATGGGGTTATGATCACCTCGTCCGTCAAAAAATCGAACCCTCTCACATGGTAATAAGCATCATCACTTATTTGCAGGAGGTCGCCTTTGGTGAATTCGGGAAGCAACTGACAGGACTCGCCATCCGTGAAGTAGATCCTTTCGTCTGCTCCGGAGTTAGCATAGGCCATGGCCGCTTCTATTATGCGCCCTTCTTCATTGGCCATAGGCCCGAAGTTGTCATACTTCCAGGAAGCGGGTATGGACTGCTGGAGGTAGGAACCTACAAACTCATCATAGGAGCGCACAGAAACCGGCTTACCTGTATACTTATCAAAGGCCAGGTTTTCCTGCCTGTGCTCTACCCCATCTTTACGGGTAATGACTTCTTTTACAAACACAGGGTACTTGATCACTTTGGTAGTCACCTGTTTGTAGAGTTCCATGCGGGTATGATTTAAGCTTGGAGCAGCAGTAGCTTGCGGAACAAGTATGGGAATGATAAAGGGGATAATACCCACAGAAACATCAATCTCTATGTTGGCATCGTATTGTTCCTCGACTATCGCCTTGTCGGCAAACGTAATGTCTATTTCTTTACCGAGGTTCTCATAAGTGACTCCCAAGGAAAGGTCAGAGGTCACTGGTATAGCCTCATCCGGTTGGAAGTATTTGTACTCCTGTTCCGTAATTACAGTTGCCGAAGCCAGGTCAGGTGTATAGTCTCCGGTGTAATTAGCTTCTCTTTTGAACTGCCCATGCATATTATTCATCTTGAATACAAAGCCCTGGGTCATCCAAAGGTTATTAACAAATATGTTTACATAGCCAAATGGAAAGGGCACGTAGTCCTTTTTGTCTTCTATTCCAGTCTTAAAAGCTTGAAAAGGCCACTCCCTAGACGTGTGGAACTGCTTAATGTTGAAACCTGTACCGGTTTTTCCGGAGTGAATATTTCGAACCACTACCTGAGAATAACCGATCGAAGCTGCCGGCAAAATGGTTTCACCCAAGGGGCCTTCCGCTTGTTTCTTATCTCTGCCCGAAATAATTCTATCAAACCAATCCCGTTTTTCACGAGCTATGTAATCTACCAGGATATTCTCTTCACGAATAGCGGTAGGTTCGTTAGTAGCTACCCCACTACTTCTGACCGTTTGTGTCAGCGGATCTTCGAACTCATAGAGGTACTCATTACCGTACAATACAGGGTTATTTTCAAGACCTGCGTCATAGGTCAGTAATCGTTTTACACGAATACCGCCTCCCTTTTTACTTACCGGTAACGGTACACGAAAATAGGAAAGACCATTATTAATATCTTGACAGAGGGTTTCCGGAGCAACAATAGACTTGGCCATATTGCCCAATTGCTCTATTACTCCAATGACGTCATTATTTGGATCGATACCGACAGAAGAAGCATCACAATTACCAGACGTATTTAAATTTCCAAGTCGCTGCGTCATGACAAAATCCTTACAGACCTGTTTCGGCACGCGTTTTTCATCATTTGCCAATTGAATGAATACCTTACCATTCTCAACACCCACATCTGTGATATCGACATAACCGGTTATGTATTCACTGTTGCAACTACTAATATCCGGGACTCCTTCACCCATCAGCTTATATAGAAATTTAAAGTATAGTTTATTCTTATCTCGTATGTAACGTTCCCGAATAAGCCGGGCCATAATATCCAGCTCCGCAGCATCCAAATCCAGATCTACATTCGTGTTGAGATAGTATTTGTTAAAAGCTGGAATAGAGCTGTTATCAAGCCGTACCATGGCATGCGCCTCCTGATCTTGCACATAACTGTAGTCGTCCTGCTCGTATTGCACATGTATTTCTCCTCCGCTGGGTAGTGTTATGGTCTTCAACTGCCAGGCGGCAGGATCAAATGCCGGATTGTCCTTTTGATCTACCCATGACCGCATCTCGGCATATCTGGAAGCCCCGTCAAATTGATAATTGCCCCACGGATCTATATTTAATGGATCATAATCCGGGTTTTGCTGTGCCATTGTGTACTGCTCCAGCTCAGTCTTAATGGATTGATACTTTACAGGGTAAGTAGCTTGAGTATAGGTATAATCAAACCGATAAGGACTGATCCGGGCTTCGGCAATACCATCATACTCGAACCACAGTTTTTTAAGTGTTAAACGACCAGAGGTTGAATTTGGTGTATTATTGATCAGACTGTAGTCGTAATCAAAATGCACGGTTTTTAGCGGACGTGCACCATTTTTCGCATAGATATTTCCATCTACTTTCTTTGTATCGCCAAGTGCGTAAACCTCTATGCGATCCAGCTTTTTAAGAGAGGTTGTACCCTTCGCATTACGATTGGTTATAGCATCACCAGCGGCCTCTGTTCCATCATTTCTATTGGATGTTACAAAAATTGCGGCATGGGTTTTCGTTTCTATAGACTGTAAATAGTATAGCTCCTTTTCCCCCTCACTATAACTGCCAAGATCATCTTTAGGATCAGACATAGAGTTTCTGCTATAGGCTAAGCCGGTGTATGGCATCCGCCATTGATACCAATCTGATGAGCTCCCACCCGCATGCCTTGCATAGTTAAACCGGGTATACCCTCCCATATCATCATATGTCGGCCCGTCAAACGTGCGGTCTACAAAATCAGGTGTCGTAATTTCGGTCAGCAAATATGCGGTGGCATAGGCCGCATCACGTTCCTCTCCGAGTTTCGTTTTATTGTCCTTGTAATGAACAAGAAAATTATCATCGACAGATGAAGCAGGTGCATTTTGTAATCCAAACTGCAGGTTTTTTTCTTTTCGCGAATGAACAGGTAAGCCATAGACATACCGGCTCCCGGACTCATTGAATATGGCCATTTCACCAATGCCATCGCCCAGGTTATCGCTTTCGGCAGACCTGGCTTCATTGGCAGCCCTGAAAGTATCATCACGCAATGAATATCTTTTGTAAGGGTTAGCTTCTGTTCTGGAGGCTTCAATTTGAGAATTTGTATGATATCCGATGAAGGAAGACCGCTCAGCAGGTTGACCGTTATTCATAACCTCAACCCCGGAAGGCAAGCTTGGGTTAAAACTCTTCACTCCGGGTGCACCGCCCCCACTAATACCTGCCCATATCGGTTCTTCCTGTGTTGAATGCAGCCAACTCCCGGCAGGATCATTACTAAATTTAAAAAAAACGTCTATTTGATCTTCTGCCGATGAGAATCGGGAAGCTCCATCCATCCACCCCCGGGATGTAATGGCTGAAAATCCAACCCCGCCATCAATACCTCCGCCCCAATTGAAACCCGCTTCAAGTTCGCCACCAACGTTAATAATGGTCGTCTCGCTGACTACGCGATTAGGTTTGAAATGTCCGATCTCCTTATGTTGCAAACGAAATCCGCCGGCCATTCCTTCTCCTGTAGCCATGAAGTAGTCGGCATTGTTATAAGGAATTCCAATGAAAACATCACGTTTTTCAAATGGCGTCTCTTTCTCCATATAATAATCCATGATACTTTCATCATCGGCACGATTTGAATACATAAACCCGTAGGCGTTCAGGTCTTTTTCTTCGTTGTATACCTGAACAGCAACATTACCAAACAAATTACCTGATAAGCCTGCTTCAAGGAATGTGGGAGTCAAATTTAATCCCAAGGAGCCATTCACCGAACCCCCTACGTAATCTGCCATTGACGAAGATCTCACAGCGGATGAATAACTGTAAAAACCATAGTTACTTCCGATCAGGTTTAAATTAGAACCAGTACGGATCCTCGCTTCTTTCACCGCCTGCCTAACTGTTTCCCTACTTATCGTATTTAGTCCTTTGCCGGCAACTTTTTTGTCAGCCTTTTCAGCTTTATTTTTTAAAATTGAAATAAATGCAGACGGACTAACATTCAGCGAAAAACTACCTTCACCATTTGAAACATTATAACCAAGGTTAACAACACCCTTACCCAATGAAAGACCGACGCCAGCATTATATCCAAAACCTATATAGTTATTGTACCTTAAGGACGCCTGGCCCTGCACCGGCACGTCAATACTAAAGGCCTCTCCACTCACATTGACACCTACAGTGACCGTCCAGTTATTCGGCACTTTGTTATGATATTTTACTTCTTTGCCGTTATAGTCATCCGGAAAACCCCTGGTGTTCCTGTTTATCGCACCGGGATTTAATGTCCAGCCATATCCCACCCAACTGGCTTCTTCTTCCGGGCTGGTACCACTGTGGTAGGAAAGTGACATGGCATAACCACTTCCATGGGGGCCAGGCACTTCAATGACAGGTAAATTATAAGTAAAGTCTCCTGTGAATTCGTTGACCATATTTGTGGTGGCCACCGGCTCAAAGCTGGAAAACTCGGGCTGTGCCGGCCCGGAGGTAAGGGCCCAGACTGCGGTGGGTTCTAAAATGTAACACGCCATATTCAGTAATAGAAATATGGCGATAGCCTTACGATATTTTAGTCTTATAATCATTCTTAGCCAAAGGTTAGCCTTGGAATATTCGTGATATCTTCAATTTCATAGGTAAAGTGGTTTACACCGGAGCCCCAGAAGGGGTCTTCGAACGTTAACTTTACTTTGCTTTTGCTATTGAGAAGCTCCTCGTTTTTTTTCTCGAAAGCCACATGCAGAATTACCTTATTACTTAGTTCGTTGTATCCTTCAAAGTGTGTCAAAAGAACTTGCGACTCCTGATCATCTATGGCCAGCCTAAGCATTTGACCCGCATTGAAGCTTAGCTGATTCACACGCTGCTTATAGTCCGGATATGAACCAATGCCCCACCATAGGAGATTTATATCAGGATTTTTAGCGCTTATAGTGATCTGAAAATTCAACGAGTTACCCAAAGAGGCACGTAAGGAGTCTACCGATTGCAAATCGTAACCTTGATCAGGAGCAAGTGACTTATAAGCTATAAAATCCGATGGCTGAAAAGTAGCTGCAATATTAATGTTCTTGCTCTGTCTGGTCTTATGTAAGCCATTGGCCTCTTTTGCGATCCAGGCGGTGTACTCATTCCAGCTCAGCTCAGCCGGGTTTTGTGAGCACCCGAAAGTCAAAATAGATAGTAATATAATAGCCGCCAACCTCATTCTCCGTGGTAGTTTTTATTCAGTGCATCGAGTAACTGATCCGTTATATCAAGGGTTTCACTTCCATACAGTACGCTTCCGGATAGTGTAGTCCCTAAGATGATATCATAGCCATGTTTTTGACTATACTCCTCAACAAAAACATTAATCTGATCCAGACTCGCCTGCATCATTTCCTCGTCAGCCTGTTTGATCTTATCACTTATAGCCGAAGCGTAACTTTGAAGCTGGCGTTCTTGCTTAGAAAGGCCCTCTTCTCTTTGTTGGCGCTGCGCAACGGAAAGGGCCGGGTATTCTTGATTATACCAGTTTACGGCCCGTTGAAAATCATATTTTAACGTATCGACATTGGCCTGCCATTGCTGTTTTTGATTATTGAATTTGGTCATGGCTTCTACCGTACCCTCATACTTATAAATGATATCCTGAGACCGAACAAAAGCTATCTTTGGTTTATTGAGGTAGCTGTTTGCAATTAATGAGCCGCCTACAGAAAGCAAAATCACCATCATCCCAAATAAGAGCGTGCTACTTTTTATTTGCATTCCAACGTCCCTCCATTAACTACTTGTAGGATCTTGTTGTCTACTGCTGCCTGGTTTAGAATTACCACTTCGCCATCGACCGTTAACTTAGCCTGATTGCCAGAAATTAAAAGTAAGGTTGAGCTACCTGCAGTAATTTTTACGCCGCGGCAATCAACGGGAGCAGTCACTTCAATTTGATAAGCACCAATTTCCACATGGTCAAATTGAGTAGGCACTTGACTATCTGTAGTTCCGCCATCTGTTAAAGACCAAATCGTAGGATCCGACCAATTACCATCAGCAATAGCATAAAAAGTATATGAAATAGGAGGGTTTTCCACCGTTATAACATCCGAATAGTCAGATGAGGCAGGGCCATTTACAGCTTTAACCCTGTAATAGTATGTAGTCAACGGCATGGCGTCATTATCTGTAAAAGAGGTTATATCCGAACCCACTGACCCGATAGCTGTAAAACCGGTCATAGGATCTAAACTTCTTTCTATCTCAAAACCAGTTTCGTTACTAGAATTATCAGTCCAGGTGAGGGTGATTTGACCGGACGCGGACGCGGCGGTGAAATTAGAGGGGGGCAATAGCATTACTTCCTCTATAACCATTGCATTTAAGTATGCCACTATGGAAGATCCCTTGGAAATAGTCACCGGTAGCGTACCATCCGCGTTAGACCGTAAACTGTCCAGCCGCACCGTATTACTGCTGTTAAACTCTGCCTGAAGTTGAGCACTTTGGCCACCTGCACTGTACTCTGCCGTACGGTCGCCTGACTTATCACGGCTACCGAAAAACTCCAGGTTATACGTAGCAGCGGTATCCAGTCCGCTTAGGGTGATCGTCTCAGGCCCCACATCAGTCCATAAATAAGACGATCGAACAACATTGGGGTAGATACCGGTCAACATTCCACCGGAAGACTTGACTCCACTCCAGTCGGTAGCAAATGACAGGGTAATACCGGTAGCAGAACCTTGATGGTCAAGCAAGTCACCCGAGCTGATGCCACTTAGACCTGTACTGGAAAAATGGTTCCAGGGGGTTGGTGAAGAGGAAACTAAGACGTCCGTAAAATTGATGTAGATCCTGCTGGTATCTATTACTCCTTCAGAAGCTAAACCTGTTGTCAAACTCGCTTCATTACTAGGTAAGGATAAGGTAAATCCATTGGAAAGGTTATATGCCAGTACACGATACTCATAAGTAGTATTGTAGGGCAAGTCGCTATCAGAATAGGACGTACTACCCAAAGAAAGGTCCGCGATCTCTGCATAGGTAACCGCTCCTAATTCTCTACGCTCTACTTTAAAGCCCGACTCATTGGATGACCTATCTTCCCAGGAAAGGTCAACCTGGTTTGACAACGATAGGGTTGCGGTTAATGTGCCTGGCGCTAAAATGACATCCACATTCTTCTCAACCACTTCCAGAACATTGATATAACCAAAGTTGGATCCTATCTGAACACCAAATTCAAGGATAATCTCGTTGTTGGTATCCGGAAGAACTTCCGCAAAGGTTATGGTAGTGGTGCTGTTGTTCTCGGCATCTAAAGTTTGGGTAACCCCATTAATCCGGTAGGTGCCCACACGCCTTCCGTCACTCGCTACTCGACTCCCAAATATTTTAATATCATACCCCTTGGTAGGATCTAAACCGGTAAGCTTATAGATCCCTCCCGGGCCGTAAGCAAAATAACTATCTGAATTCGCGGTAGCCGGATAGCCAAGCGCTGCTCCATCATACCCTACACTGTTATACCCTACACCGTTACCATATCCATTATCAGCTTCAGTCACTACTTCCAGACCTATGGAACTGCTTACACCTTCCGTATCTATTAAATCTGATATCGTAACACCGCTGCTTTGTTCTACGGTCACATTATTCCAATTCCCCGAAGTAGGTATGGAAGGATTACCCAGGTCAATTAAATAGGTGGTGGTTGAATCGGTAGGTAGCTGCGATGCCCCGAGTACCATGGCGTTTATGTAGCCCAATGGAGACCCCGCCGCTTCACTTAGTTTAATTTCTAATTCGCCAATAGCGTCTGGGGACAGATCAGATAAGGTAACTGTTTGAATATTGTTACCTTGTACGTCCAACGTAGCGCTTTGACCATTTACAGTATAAACTGTAGAACCATTGTCCAGAACTCCGTTCCAAATACTGCTACCAAAAAAGATGAGATCATAATTACCACTCGGGTCTAGTCCGCTCAATTCTAAGGTTACCGTATCCGGAACTCCAAAATATCCAAAATAGTAGTATTCTTCAATTACAGCATCAGGGTAAATACCTGAGTCATCCCCTGTAACTGCACCATCATTAAAAACCGGATCGTAGGTCCCGGACCAGTTTGAAGTGATCTCTAAACGTATGCCAGTGTTTGACCCTGTAGCATCTAACAAGTTCTCTAAATATACCCCCTGCGCAGGAACACTTAACGTATTGTTCCAGGGTGATGGCGCCTGGTTATTTAAACCGAAGTTTACATAAACACTTGAATTAGTTTGGGAAAAGGGTGTGGGTACCGCCAGCTCATCTGTATAATTTGAACCTCCACCAGAATTTACAGCCTTCACGCGATAATAATAGGTGGCTCCTGAAGAAAGTCCTGTATCGGTATAGGTAGTTACATCTGGTCCGGTGCTATGCACTAGTGTATAGCCACTCCCTGAAATAGTACTTCGTTCTATTTCAAACCCCGTTTCGTCAATAGAGTTATCCGACCAAATTAGCGTTGCGCTCGCGGGAGTAATAGCAGATACTTGTAATAACGAAGGAGCATTAGGCAAACCAGAAGTTCCAGGATTATTAACACATAAAGTAAAAGTACCCCGATGTGACTGATTTGCTCCATTGTCAACATTAATATAATACCTTTCACCTTGTATTAAATTGCTGTACATTAATTGGATATCAGTCGTTGACCCGTTGTCGTCGCTGACTAAAGCATTGAGTGATACATCATGTAGGGCAGCTTTAGGATATAGTAATGAGCCCTCGTCGGCCCCGGTTTTTAGATCAATCGTAACGCTTGGGCCATTGGCAAGAAAGGTAAACCAAACATTGGCGTTGGGGCCGTTTAACCAGGAAGCCGGCTTTGCGCCATCCGGTGTACCTATTGTGGTTGTAAACGCTTCTAAAGGAGAGCAGTACGAATCTAAGTCGTTTAAAGCTATAGCTGATGAAGAATAATCATGAGAAGTCTCGTTATCAATACAAAGAGTGAAGGTTCCTCGATGCCCGTTATTGGCACCATTGTCAATATTGATATAATACCAGCTTCCTATAACCAATCCTTGGTGACTTAGACCAACATCTGTACGTTGTCCATCAGAATTAATGCTAACCAGTTCCACAAGTGAGGCATTATGTAAAGACAATTTAGGATAGAGCAGGTCACCTTCCACACCATCGGTCTTGAGGTCCAGAGACACTTCACTAGTCGTAGCCTGAAATTTAAACCAAACATTGGCATTAGGGCCATTTCCCCATTTGGATGGTTTAAGGCCATCCGGGGTGCCTATACGTGTACTGTAAGCTCCTAATGGCGAACAATTATCATTTACATGTAAGACCTCAACGGCGCCTGATGGATAGTCTTGAGAAGCAGCATTATCCACACATAAAATAAAACCTCCTTCATGTCCATTATTCAGACCGTTTGATACATTTATAAAGTACCATTCACCGATTATGAGTGTTGTATGGCTTAACCCTACACCGTTTGCTATACCATCGTTGCCAACACTCACTATTTCGTTTAGCAAGTGATCATGTAAGGCCAAGCGGGGGTATTTTAAACCACCATCGGGAGTAACAAGAATTGATACTTCAGACATCGTTGCCTGAAACTTAAACCAAACGTTAGAATTAGGTCCATTAGACCATTTACTTGGTATTGCTTCATCAGGTGTTGCACCTAAAGTACTAAACTCACCAGAAGAAGAACAGTAACTGTTTATAGATAGCGCTATAGCGTTGGCAAAATCATCATTGAGAGGCTGCGAGAAGCTGTCAAAACCAAACAACAGCAGCGCAAGAAGAGCGGAGAGTGAGGTAATTACACGCAAGTTTCTTATAAGAAAGGCCAAGGTTAACTATAGCAATATTTACAACGAAAATCACTTCAAACTTAAGCCATAAAATAACAAGAGAACTACTTAACATGGCACCAAAAAGCACATTGTACTTTATTGTTTATGCCTATAATTATATTTTCAAGGAGCGCTTTTTGAACTCTAAGCTTGATTGAAATAGTTGATTTTAAACAAAAATATTACATTCATTTGTGTAAGACTCAAAATTAATTTAAACATTTTCAGCCTTGGTTTGTTTATTTTCGTCTAACTAAAACCTAGTACTTTCTATTCAAAATCTCGCCTAGTATTATAGCCTTTCTAGGAC